>Ga0209499_1000016_pt1 | contig 147386 bp, 122 predicted proteins | sample C_130208_EF_Meta_FD_187306 | JGI IMG/M metagenome (GOLD analysis project Ga0209499, IMG submission 187306) | Freshwater microbial communities from Lake Croche, Canada to study carbon cycling - C_130208_EF_MetaG (SPAdes) (version 2) | ecosystem: Environmental > Aquatic > Freshwater > Lake...
TAGACACCATGGCAATACCCCCGCCACCTTGCTTCAAATACAATTCTATAATTGGCGGCAAACAATTGAGCACTCCACTTAAATTAGTGGCTACCGTATCCTGCATAACCTGAGCGTCCATCTGCCAAGCGCGCATGGGTTGATACGTCCCCGCGCAGATCACCACTAAATCAATACCATTGTATGTCGCCAGAATTTTTTGAAATACTTCGTCGACCGTGGCGACTTGCGTAATATCTAGTGGCGCAATTAAACAGTGCGTTTCATAGCTTGCAAATTCAATGTGTAATTGATTTTGGTTGCGAGCAGAAACAATCACATCTGCCCCCAATTCCAATAAGGCATGTGCAAGCGCTGCACCAATACCACTGGACGCACCGATAATCCAGATACGCTTATCCCGCCAGTCGCTCAGTCGTGCATTCAAGCTCATTTTCGTTTATGAAAACTCAGAGTAACTTCGCCCAGATATACGCCCCACTTACTCATCACTGATCGATTTAACATCACCTGGTCATCTAACAAATACATCCAGTCATCAAAATCAACCTCATATGTCTTGCCATCGACATCGAGTTTTAATACATACTGCCATCGTAGCGCATTGCCTTGGACCTGCCCAACAGCCTCGCCAATGACATCTGCGGCACGCCCTATATAGCGATTTTCTGATTGACGCGTCAATGTCCAAACACGGCGGCTGCGGGTGCCATCGGCATACTCAAAGTGCTCATCAAGCGTTCCCGTCTCACCAACCCAACGGCTATCAATACGCACCTTAAACCGCTTAACAACCCGGCCACTGCGATCCTGGAACATTCCCCAAGCCTCTACAGTGCCATTAAAGTATTGTTGTAGATCTAAGGCAGGTTTTTCTGCTTTATATTGGTCAATTGAAACTGAGCCGCAAGCAAACAACACCAAACCAATGCTTGCATACATAAGCATGCATGCTGTCTTGAATAACACTCTCATGAAGATCTCCTGGATTTTATTTGATATTGTTCATATACATGAATATACCGATACCATAACAACATCATCGCTAATAATTTAAATAAGCAGGGGATGCCAGCGTAAGTCCATGACAGTACATGAGCACTGGCAATAATACCTGACTGATAACCAAACAACTGCAACATGGGTAACGCAATTCCAGGCGCGAGTGCCATTGCTAACTTCTCTATGGCATGCCAACAGCCAAAATATACACCCTCTACGCTGACGTCTGGCCTTGTGTTATGTTCTAAATCATCGATCAACCCAGTCAATAAGACAGGAGGTAGCGCCAAATCAGCGCCTAGTGCCAAACCCGAGGTCAAACAAATCCCTGCAAACAAATTCACATCACCCGCTTGAACAAAATAAGCCCATATAAACGATACGACTGACACCACCATCCCAATTAACCAAGCATGTGCTGCACCAAAAACTTGCGACAGCCTCACCCAAATTGGCATACCGCAAATACCTGCCACAAAATAAATACCTAGAAATAGTCCAGTAAGGTCTGCACGTCCAATCACATCCGATACAAAAAATAATAATAATGCAGCAGGAATTGCGCTCGCAACACCATTAATCAAATACACCAATGCCAAGCGCTGAAAACGTTGATGGCTTAATGGTTGCCACAAGATTCGCCACGCTGCAAATCTTGACGTAGAATTTGTTATCGCTGAATTTGTTGTCAGTGAATTTTCCGTGCCTGGTTTTTCCGCGCCTAATTTTTCTGTAATCAATCGAGATAGGGGCTGACGCGGACCAAAACGATAAACCATAGTCATAGCAATCACTAATACTGGCACATACAACAGACCAAATATATTTAGACCATGAACCAAACTATAACGGTTGACTAACCATTGTGGCAAAGCGGTCATCAACAATACGCCCACCAATGTCATCATTGCGCGGGTTGCGGTAATTTGAGTGCGTGATCGCAACTCCTCAGACCATATACTACCCATTGCAAAGTAAGTAATCGTAGCAGCACTTAGGCCAATATAAGTCAGCACTAAAGCTATACTTAAATACATGCTTACCGAAACCACACTATCTGGCGGATTAAAAATCATGACCACACCAACTGCCACTAACGGCATTGCCACTAACCACATATCACGATAGCTGCCACGCCATTGCGCAACACGATCTGTCGCCACGCCCAACATAGGATCAATCACACCATCACCTATACGCACCACTAACAATATAAAACCAATCATCGCCAGATCAAGGCCCATAGATAAATACAGCTGGGGCACATATAAATACACTGGTAATGCAACGGCGAGCGGAATCGCTGCCATGCCATAGCCAAACAATTCGCTCTTAGGGATGGGTTGCATGCGTATTGAGTAATTCATCACGTAACTGAGAAGAGTAGGCGCGCTCGCCTAACCATATCGCGAAAAAGTAGCGGGCAAATTCAACATCCTCTACGACACCTAAGTAACGATCACCCAAATAAAATATTGCACCTTGCTGCGGGTGATGCACACCAATTAATCTGTCCTCTGGCGCCACGTCGGGAAACAGCTTTAGCATTGCCGCCCGCCATCGACTTAAGGTTGCTGCATCACGCATACCCATTCGTTGCATTTGATCAATGCTGGTGTTGGTTAGCTGTTCACCCTTGATATGCCTAAGGTATCGAATTGCTAACGCGTACGATGATGGCTGTTGCCTCAACTCTTTGGGGCCCCACAAGCTGGCTTCATATACCCGTAAGCCCCACCAAGTCAGCATGCCTTTGCCAATCAGTTGGCAATTTGTGAGTCGCTGACAAACTACAGGCGGCAGCGGGGCTGCTGCCAAGGCAGGTGCCGCTACTGCAGCCAAACTCACTAGCAGCGCAATATTGAACAGCCTAAGCATGGCACAACACAGCGTGCATCACATTGGTTGCACGTGTGCGAAAACCAGCCTCGCAGTAGGCCAAATAAAATCGCCAGGTTCGAATGAATCGTAAATCAAAATCGTTCAATTGCGGTATTACATGCAAGAACTGCTCATGCCAACGCTGCAGCGTTTCCGCGTAATCGTCGCCAAAAAAATTGGTGCTGGCAGTCACCAATCCCTCATCCGCCGCAATCGCTTTAAATACACTCACCGCGGGCAACATACCACCGGGGAAAATATACTGCTGTATAAAATCGGTACTCGATCGATAACGCTCAAACTTTTCTTCGGCAATAGTAATCGTTTGAATCACCGCACGCCCACCAGGTTTTAAGCTACGCTTAATCAACTCAAAATAACTGGGCCAATAAGACTCCCCAACCGCTTCAAACATTTCAATGGACACCACATGATCGAATTGTTGATCAACATCCCTATAATCTACTAACTGCAAAGTCACCAAACTATCCAGTCCTGCATGCTTGATCCGATCCTGGGCATAGTTCAGCTGTTGCTGAGAAATGGTTATTCCAGTCACTCGCATCCCTTGTCTCGCAGCATATTCTGCAAAACCACCCCAGCCACAACCAATCTCTAAAATATGATCTCCGGGTGTGGGTGCTAATTGCTGCATTATCCGTTCGTATTTACCTTGCTGCGCCCTATCTAGAGTCTGCGCATAATCACCACCAAACCAAGCGGATGAATAGGTCATCGAAGGATCTAACCACAGTTGATAAAATGTATTACCTAAGTCATAGTGTGCGTGTATATTTTTCCGACTGCCATGGCGTGAGTTTCTCCGCAACAAATGCCGCAATCTGTAAATCAACACAGCCCACCATCTGCCATGAATTGCTGGTGCAATCTGCTCCGCGTTCATCGCAGCAAGTAGCAACAGCGCAGATAAATCATCCGTGCGTAGCTGATCGGCGATATAAGCCTCAGCCATACCAATATCGCCCTTACGCAACAAATTTGCGCACACGCCCCAATCTAATAGCTGCAAACTTGCACGCGGCCCTGCTTGCTTGCCGATAAACTCCCAACGTTGACCTTGAGGACTAATCAACTCTAGATGGCCGCAAGAAATTTTATTCAGCACTCTTAACAACCATCGTGCTGCGTACGGCTGCTTGTCCAGTGCATTCGAATCTATCATGTTGGTATTCATCGACTAACCTCTTGTTTAGGGGGCGATGGCTTGGTCACGAGTGGCACTTGTTTGACCCACAACCATAACGCCTGATAATGAATGCGCATCCAAATCGTTAATGTCATCCAAGGCGCTTGCACACAGGCTTTTAAAATTTTCCAACTAGTCATGCGCTCTAACTCACCTGTCAGCTGGGTCAGCAAGCGCACTGCGTCGTCATTTTGATAGTCAATGCGAAACTTTGAGTGATTCAGTAGCTCAGAGAATCGAAATTGATACTGCCCTTTAACCGGCAAAAATGGCGATACATAAAATATCTTTTCGGCGCTAATGCGATCTGTCGGCAATATCGGTCTGGTATCTCGATGTGCAATTAAATAGTGATGATGCTCACCAAACGTATTATTGACTTCGCACAATACCGCTCTGAGTTGCTGATGCTTGTCATAACACAGCCAAAAACTAACCGGATTAAATACATAACCAAATAAACGCGGCAAGGTCTGCAAATATACTGGCCCATCAGCTATCGCAAGGCCGTGATTGCTGAGGATGCCACGAATCCACGGCAACAACTCACCCCCCACTCTTGGGCCATAGTCTGCGTCATAAATACTCAAGACATTCCATCGGTTTCGCGACATCAAGCGTGGCCATTTAGCGGTATTTTGATCGATGCGTATGCGCACATAAAACACAGCGTATTTAAAATAATGCCGCACCGGCGCTGTGCGATGATGTATCACCCAAGCCCGTAATAGCATAGGCGCATCTTGGAAGAATACGGTCATTGCCTGCCCTGTGCTCATGCTAATCTGCTCAGGGCTTCACGCACGCCAGGCACAATCGCCAATGCCGATTTCAAGCCATCCTCATGAAAACCATAACCCATCCATGCCCCACAATACCAAGTATGACGATGCCCCTGCAGGCTAATCATTTTTTTCTGTGCAGCTATTGCTGCTAGATCGAATACAGGATGGGCATATTGAAACTCAGCAATAATTTTTTTGGGATCAATCTGCTGCGCATTCAAAGTCACCATCACGGGCTGGGCAAAGGGCAGGGGTTGTAATAAGTTAATTAAATACGTCACCCCTACCGGTCGTCCCAGACCGGTTTCTGCGTTGCTGTGCTCTGCATGATAATTCCATGCAGACCATGCTGCCTGAGATTGCGGCAAACATCGACGATCTGTGTGTAATACCGCATGGTTGGCTTGATAGCGAATTGCGCCCAACAATGCTTGTTCTTGCGGATCTGGGGCATCCAGCAGTGTCAATGCCTGATCACTATGACATGCTAAAACCAGGGCATCGAATGTTTCACCTGCACAATTTGCACCAGCATAAACAGTTACGCCATCAGCGTGACGCACAATACCTGTGACTGGTTGATTCAATCGAATATCAGTCAATTGCGCTGCCAACAATTCTACATAGGTCCGAGCGCCGCCAACGACTGTGCGCCATTGAGGCCTGTCCTGGATTTGTAGTAAACCATGGTTTTGACAAAATGCAATGAAGGTGCGCGCTGGATAATCCAGCATGCTGACACTGGGGCAAGACCATATCGCCCCAGCCATTGGTAACAAATACCAATGCCTAAAGGCCTGACCATAAGCCCCTTGATCTAAATACTGTCCAAGAGTCAGCTCACAGCTATCTGCCAACTGTTGCTGGTTAGCGGTTCGATTAAAACGCCAGATATCCCACAACATTCCCCAGAACCGAGGACGCCATAAGTTTTTGCGTTGCGCAAACAATGCGCCGAGGTTACGCCCGCCCCATTCCAAATCATCGGCAGCAACTTTCACTGCAAAGCTCATTTCACTGGCGCAGGACTCTACGCCCAATTCTTGAAAAAGCTGTAGTAAGTGTGGATAAGTTCGATCATTAAAGACTAAAAATCCGGTATCAACAGGCGCCGACTGACCCTCCAAAACCACATCTACCGTGTGGGTATGCCCCCCCAAGTAATCGTTGGCCTCGTACAAGGTTACCGCATAATCACGCGCAAGATTTGTAGCTGCGCTCAAACCCGCAATACCAGAGCCCACAACAGCAATGCGTTTTTGCTGACCCAATACATTCATCGATTACTCACCTTTTAGCCGCATCTAAGGGTGTTCTGTGCTTAGTCACTGTATTCCAATATCACTGAAAGCGTATTCATTCTGTTGTTGACGCAACTTTGGGCTAGGATTTTACTCACGATGCCTAGTACAAAGATATAAAAATTGCGCTATTATTGACTATAGTTATTCATATTATCCATATTTAGCCTTACTTGTCATGGACAAACTACACCCATAGTGTATTCATTACTTTGACCGCACAACCCAACCCAGAGGTTTTAACCATTGCTGCAGTAGAGCGTGACACTGCGCTCTCTAAGGACACACTGCGTATTTGGGAGCGCAGGTACCATTTTCCTCAGCCGTTACGTGACCTCAAAGGTGAGCGCGTCTACTCGCAGGCTGACGTTTCGAAACTGCGCCTGTTGCGCATGCTAATTGAACGTGGTCATCGTCCCGGCAATATTATTCACTTAAGTATTAACGCGCTCCAAGAGATTGTTCAACAGAAACATCAGAATGAACCCTTACCCGCTGATTTAGCCCAAATTATCGAACCTCTATTGCATCACGATCTGCTGGGGTTGCGCCAACAACTCATACAAGCCCTCATGCGGCAAGGCTTGCAGCAATTTATTACCTACACCGTCAGCGCCTTGAATGATTGGATTGGACGCGCCTGGCTCGCGGGCACCATTGCGGTCTTTGACGAACACATCTATACCGAGCATGTGCAAAATATTCTACGCAACGCCATTGTAGATCAACACCTACACAATGATTCTCCACGGATTTTGCTCTCTTCATTGCCTGGTGAAAAACACCGCATCAGTTTACTAATGGTCGAAGGCATGCTCGCGATTGAAGGCGTCTCTTGCGTTGCACTGGGTGCAGAAACTCCTATTCATGACGTCGTAGAGGCAGTACGGGCCTACCAAGCTGATATTGTCGCGTTATCATTTAGCGAGGCATTTCCAAGCACTACTGCAGTGTCATGCCTGATTGCGCTGCGCGCAGCATTAAGCCCAACCATTGAGTTGTGGGCTGGTGGACACGGCCTAGATCGCATTCAAAAAACACCCCACGGTGTATTGATTTTGCGCTCGTTTGAAGACATGCGCTACGCACTACAACGCTGGCGCACCGAACATCCGAATAATCGGCACCTGGCCGTGTCCACTCCAACTGCTCAGCCAATCACTTAATTGCTCAATAAATCACATACCTGTCACAATTCTCTTCATATAATTCAATACAATCCATACTTTATCGGATCAGACCATGCCCACTTCAAACACCGCCACTGCCCAACAACCCATGCTCTATCCAGAGATTTTTAAATCCTTAGAACGGATACGCTGGAACTCGGCAGATGACATCCCTTGGGATAGCTTTAACCCAGCGCTTCTCACCGATGAGCAAGCATTAACCATCAAGATGAATGCCATCACTGAGTGGGCGGCGCTACCTGCGACTGAAATGTTCTTGCGTGACAATGTCAACGACAGCGATTTCTCGGCCTTTATGTCAGTATGGTTTTACGAAGAGCAAAAGCACGCCTTGGTATTGATGGAATACTTACAGCGTTTCCGTCCAGACCTAGCACCGACACCCGCAGAATTACACGCCGTACGCTTTAGCTTCGACCCCGCGCCCGCACTCGAAACCCTGATGATGCATTTTTGTGGAGAGATTCGTCTCAATCACTGGTATCGATGTGCCATGGAGTGGCATACCGAGCCGGTTATCCGCCAAATCTACCAACTGATCTCGCGAGACGAAGCGCGGCACGGTGGCGCTTACCTGCAATACATGAAACGGGCGCTCCTAAACTTAGGTGACCAAGCGCGCAGCGCTTTTGCTAAGGTTGGGGTATTAATGGCTAGCTCTGGACGCAGTGGTAAGCCACTGCACCCGACTAACCTACACGTCAATAAAACGCTCTACCCAGAAGATACCATCCAAAGCAAACTACCGAATCCCGACTGGCTAGAGCATTGGCTTGATCAGCAAATTCGCTTCGATCAAGCCTGGGAATCTAAAGTTGTCACCGTTATCTTGCATAATCTGTCCTCGCTGTTTGGCGAAACCTTTGACAGCGTACGTGACTTAAACCGCTATCGAAAACAAATCGGCACCACGGTAGCCCGCTAAAGTCGACACCTATACCCTAGTGCCTAAGCCTGCGCGCTAGGGTTAAACCTCGCTATAATCTCTTGCGCAGCACTACACCGAACCACATAGAGATTATCAATGTCAGCAATCAGCACCCAACCCGCACCTGCTTTTGAAGAACACATTTGCGACCCTCTTGCTGCACATGAGCGCGTGCAACAACTACCCCGACCATTAGTCTTTACCAATGGCGTGTTTGACATTCTGCATCGCGGTCATGTTACTTATCTGGCCCAAGCACGCGCCCTAGGGGCGAGCATGGTGGTTGCACTCAACAGCGACGCTTCCACGCGGCGCTTGGGCAAAGGAGCGGACCGACCGATCAACCCCTTAGCCGACCGTACGGCAGTGATTGCCGCCCTGCGCTGTGCCGATCTAGTCACATGGTTTGAAGCTGATACCCCATTAGAATTAATCCTCAGCCTGCGCCCCGATATCCTCGTCAAAGGGGGCGATTGGTCACCTACCGCCATAGTGGGTGCCGATGCCGTCACCGCTTGGGGTGGCCGGGTGGAATCAATTGCGTTTGCCCACCAACGCTCGACCACCAGCCTGCTAGAACGCGTCAGGGCTCAAGACGCAAAACCCGAGAAATAAGATAACTATTTGAATTAATTGGTTTTTTCAAAAGCCATCTGGGTCAACCCTAAAAGCACCAACGGCTCTGAGACGATTACCGGTGCCAACGTTTTCAGAGGTCCTAGCACCCACGACGTAGCGCCTCCTGCCAACACAATCTGCACTGCAGGGCTCGCCCCAGTGGATACCAATTGCCCCTGCAACTGCTGCACCATCACCTGTACCGCACCGACTAAGGCATTCACCACACCACTCCAAATCGCATCCCCAGTCGATGTCGGGAAGGCCTGCCATGTGCCGTCACGTGCACTCAACTGCGCCGTATCTCGGTCCAATACATCGCGCATCAAACGCGGGCCCGGAACGATACACCCGCCAATGAAATCGCCATTGGCCAATAAAGCATCAACCGTCATAGTCGTGCCTACATTCACCACCAGACACGCCTGCCTACACAGCTGGCGCGCGCCAATCAATGCGGCCCAACGATCGACCCCTAAACTACTCGGCTCCAGATACGCATTACGCACCCCACATTGGATGTTTTGACTCTGCACCCACCATGGCGTGCAGGCAAAACTTGCTAAATAGCCGGCAAGCTCAGCGCGCCGCGCACCACCCGCTACATTGGCAACCACCACCTGATCAATCGAGGGCAAACCTTGCCATTGCGCAGTCAAGCCCGCTAACTCCTGAATGGGAATAGCTCCTTGCTGCAACCAAACACCGCTTTGATCACCCCTCTGACTACAAGCCCACTTTAATCGGGTATTACCCATATCAATGGCTAAAATACGCATCAGACCAACCCTCTCAAACTCACTTCGGCGCTGTGAAAACGACGAATACCTTGGGCGGTCTCTAACAACAACACACCATCCTCAGCCACACCGCGCGCCACGCCCTCCAGCCGCTGACCATCGGGCAATGTGAGCACCACCGTTTGATCTTGATACGCATGGCGCGCTTGCCATTCATGCTGCAAGCCGCTAAAACCAATCTGACTAAAAGTCATTAATACCGTCTCCAATTCTTGCAACACCACGACCAGCAAATCATTGCGATCAACGATCTGCCCGGTCAGCGTTTGTAAATCTATAATTGGCTGGTCCACCAAGGCTTGCACCGCACTTGCACCGCGCACGTTAATCCCAATACCCATGACTACCGCACTCGGCCCTAACATATCGCCTTGCATCTCAATCAAAATCCCAGCAAGCTTGGCCGGTCCCACCACCACATCATTAGGCCACTTTAGTTGCACGGGTGCCCCCATTCGAGTGAAGGCACGCGCCAACGCGAGACCCACCGCCAAACTCAAGCCCGCCAACTCGCGGGCACCTTGGGTAAACCGCCAAAGCACCGAAAACGTCAGCGCATCACCCACTCGACTATGCCACACACGCCCACTGCGGCCTCGCCCTGCAGTCTGCAATTCTGCCGCTAATACCGAACCCGAAGGCGCCCCTACGGCTGCGCGTGCCAACAATTCCGTATTGGTCGAACCCACCACCTCACACACGCTCAAGTCCAGCGCTGAGTTAGCGAAAAAACCCTGCAGCCGCGGTTGATCCAACAGCGACAAGGGCTCGCTCAAACCATAACCCCGACCCCGCACTTTAGTGAGCACAAAACCAGCGACCTCAATGTCTTGAATGGCATACCAAACTGCACTGCGCGTTAGCCCGAGATCGGCAGCAATGGCCTGGCCCGAATGGACAGCGCCATCGGCAAGGTGTCGTAACACTTGAAACGCAGTGGACTTCATCATAAAAAGACTCTCGATCACTTTGGTGATGTCAGCGAAGATTGCTATGATAGCGCCTATAACCTGAGGAGGTCATCCATGCAACTACAACAACTACAACAACTACAACAACCGCAACAATCACAACAAATACCACTAGCATCCATAGGTATAGTGCTATGCGCGCTTTTGGGGTTGAGCTTAAACACCCACAGTTTGGCGCAAACTTACCCAAACAAACCCATTCGCGTGATCGTGCCGTTTCCAGCGGGCGGCACCTCTGACATCCTCACCCGCGTGATTGGCGCCAAACTCACCGAAACGTGGGGTCAGCAAGTACTGCCCGATAATCGGCCCGGTGCCAATGGCAATATCGGCGCCGAAGCCATGACTCGCGCCACCCCCGATGGCTACACCATCATGCTCATGGATGTAGGCAACTTTGCGATCAGCCCAAGCCTATTTACTAAACTGCCCTTTGATATTTTGAAAGACTTCGCGCCGGTCACCGTTGTGTCCTACTCCCCACACTTACTGGCTACCCACCCCAGCGTGCCGGCTAAAACCACCCAAGAACTCATCAACATTGCCAAATCTCGCCCGGGTAAACTGAACTACGCAACCGGCTTGGGCGGCGCCCCCCATATGGCTGGCTTAATGTTTGCATATCGCACTGGCATTAAATGGACCTACATCCCCACCAAAGGTGGTTCCCAATCCATACTCACCGTCACCACCGGCGACTCTGATCTGCTGTTTAACGGCATGTTAGCAACCTACCCCCATATCACCAGTGGCCGCCTCAAACTGCTAGCGGTTTCCAGTGAAAAACGCTTCCCCACCCTGCCGAATATTCCGGTTGTCGCCGAAACCCCTGGCCTCGAAGGGTTTGTAACTGGCTCCTGGCAAGGCGTCTTAGCCCCCGCCAAAACCCCACCGGAGATTGTGGCAAAACTCCAAACTGAAATCGCCAGAATTCTCCATCTACCTGATATTAAAGAGAAATTATCCACTCAGGGCGCTGAACCCAATGGCAATACGCCAACCGAAATGGGCAAATGGCTAGCCGCTGAAAAAGAGCGTTGGGCTAAACTCATCAAAGCCACCGGCTTTAGACTCGATAGCTAAGCGACCATGGCCAAACCCAGACAAATCATTGCAATCGGTGGTGGCGCATTCCCACAAGACCAAGATAATCCCTTATTAATTAGCTATTTTCTAAAACAAACGGGTCGCCGCAATCCACGCGTGTGCTTTATCGGTGCCGCCCACGGTGACGCTGATGCCGGGCGTCTGCGCTTCTACGCCGGCGTCAGCGGCCTGACCTGCCGGCCCACACACTTGCCACTTTTTGCCCGCACTCCGCGCGACCTCGCCAGCTTCGTGCTCGAACAAGACGCCATTCTTGTCGGTGGAGGTAACACCCGCAGCCTGTTGGCGGTATGGCGTGAGTGGGGCATTGACCAATACCTTCGCCAAGCCTGGGACGCCGGCATTGTGCTTGGCGGCTGGAGCGCAGGGGCGATCTGCTGGTTTGAACAAGGGATCACCGACTCTATCGCCGGTTCGCTCACCGCCCTTGGCGGTCTTGGTTTCTTACCGGGTAGCAACTGCCCGCATTACGACAGTGAAGCCGAACGCCGCCCCAGCTACCGACGTTTTATCGCTAGCGGCAAGGTCGGCAATGGCTACGCCGCTGACGACGGCGTGGGATTGCATTTTATCGACACTGAATTAGCTCATGTCATTAGTCAGCGGCGCGGCGCACGCGGCTGGCGACTCACCCGTCGCGATGGTCGAGCAGTGGAACGCGCACTACCCACACAATATCTGCGATCAAGCGCCTAAATCACTCCCGAGTGCGTGCCGGCTCGCGTTAAAATGCTGTTTTATCAACTAAACTGCCACCCGCATGAGCAACTCAGCCAAGCCCGACCATACCCAAGCCGCCTCCACCTCTAACTTTATCCGCAGCCACATCGAAGCCGATCTGGCTGCCGGTAAGTTTCAAGGCCGGGGTTGGGCTGGGCAGCCTGGGGCGGCAGCGCTACATGCCAACGCCAGTGCTGATCCGGCTGCGATTCGCACCCGCTTCCCACCCGAGCCCAATGGCTATTTGCATCTCGGGCATGCAAAATCTATTTGCCTCAACTTTGGCCTTGCCCAACACTATAACGGCGCTTGCCATCTGCGCTTTGACGACACCAACCCTGAAAAAGAAGAACAACAATACGTTGACTCGATTGAGGACGTAGTGCAGTGGTTAGGTTTTGATTGGCATCAACACCTCTACTTTGCCAGCGACTATTTTGACTTCATGTATAGCGCTGCCGAATACCTTATCAGTGCTAATCTCGCCTATGTCGATGAACAAAGCGCCGAAGAAATGCGCGCGAATCGCGGCACTCTCACCCAAGCCGGTCACGCTAGCCCATGGCGCAACCGACCTAGCAGCGAATCTCTAGCGCAATTTCGGGCCATGCGGGCCGGACAGTTTGCCGATGGCGCTATGGTCTTACGCGCCAAAATTGACATGGCCTCCCCCAATATCAATCTGCGTGACCCTACCCTCTACCGAATTCGTCGCGCCACCCACCACCGCACGGGAGACACTTGGTGTATCTACCCCATGTATACCTATGCCCATCCAATCGAAGATGCGCTAGAGCGGATTACCCACTCGATATGCACCCTAGAGTTTGCAGATCAACGACCCTTTTATGATTGGTTACTCAGCAACTTAGCCACTGGCGGACTACTCGCTGCACCGCTTCCCCAACAAATTGAATTTGCGCGCCTCAACTTAAGCCACGTCGTGCTGTCCAAACGCAAACTCATCCAACTGGTCGAAGAAGGACATGTCGATGGCTGGGACGATCCTCGACTCCCCACGCTTGCAGGTGCACGCCGGCGCGGCTATCCAGCCGCGGGCTTACGCTTATTTGCCGAGCGCATTGGCGTGGCCAAAGCGGATGCATGGATCGACTACAGCATTCTTGAAGACTGCATGCGTGAGCATCTCAACACCCACGCCGAGCGGCGGATTGGCGTGCTCGATCCACTGCGCTTAGTCATTGATAACTATCCAGAATCCCAACAAGAAGACTGCTTGGCGCCCAACCACCCACAACAGCCCGAACTCGGCAACCGTATAGTGCCGCTTACCCGAGCGCTGTGGATTGAACGTGAAGACTTCCAAGAAGTCCCCGCCAAAGGCTACTTCCGATTATTCCCCGGCAATCGCGTGCGCCTACGCTACGGCTATGTTGTTGAATGCACGGGTTGCGAGAAAGATGCCACAGGTCGCATCCATACCGTGCACTGCAATTACTTGCCCAACACTAAATCTGGTGCAGTTGATGCCGAACCCATTAAAGTTAAAGGCAATATTCATTGGCTGAGCACACAGCACGCTATTACTGCTGAAGTGCGGCTCTATGACCGCTTATTTACTACCGACCACCCCGGCGCAGGAGATCGTGATTTCTTGCTCGACATCAACCCCAATGCCCGCACCATCATTCAAGCACAAATTGAATCCAGCCTGACGACGCTCGCACCTGGCACTGGTGTGCAGTTCGAACGTCACGGCTATTTTGTCGCTGACCTTCAAGACTCCAAACCCGCAGCCCCGGTATTCAACCGGACGGTGACACTGCGCGACTCATGGTCAAAATAACATGGTTATTGAACACGATAACGACTATCGATTTAAACCATGGCAATGGATGAAACAAGGTCTATTGCGGCTACGCTTATGCCCCGGTTTATATTCAAGTCTTAGTCTTAATCTTAGTTTTCGTTTGTGTTTATTGTTATTTTTATCTTTATTTTTATTTTTATTTTTATTTTTATTTTTACATACCAGCTTTGCCAGTCCTGTCGCTATCGCACAAAGCCAGCGCCTAGTCATTGACGCTCACACCGCCCATTACAATGCAGGTCAAGCCCTACAAATGATCGAAGACGCCAGTCAACGGCTTGAATTTGCTAATGTACTCAATCCCACAGCTGCGCTACCTTGGCAGACTGCAATTCAAAATCACAGTGACGATGTCGGATTAGGTTACACCCGCTCGGCGTGGTGGTTTAAGCTTCCCTTAAAAATTGACCCTAAGGCGCCCAATCAATGGCTACTTGAAGTCGCCTATAGCACCATCGACCGCATCGAGCTATACGTGCCCAAAGCTGATGGTAGTTACACCCACTTTATTGGTGGCGACTTATTGCCCTTTTCTGCCCGCTACTACCCGCATCGCTTCTTTGTATTTCCAATACAACTCGAACCCAATACCGAACCGGTAATTTATATCCGTGTCAAATCTGACGGCAATATCACCTTGCCGGTTCATTTATGGCAATCTGAAGCCTTCTCTAAACACAACCAAATCACCTACGGTCAACTCAGCATCTACTACGGCATGCTGCTTGCCTTAAGCCTCTATAACTTGCTCCTATTTTTTAGCACCCGTGAATACAGCTTTTTAGCGCACGTCGGATATACGGTCTCTATGGCGCTGGGCCAATCTGCGTGGAATGGTCTGTCCAATCAGTTTTTATGGTCGGAATACCCTGCCTTTGGCAATATCGCCGTCCTCACCTGCCTAGCCTTAACGGGTGTTTTTAGTTGCATCTTCACCCGCACATTTTTACAAACACGCCTCTACTCCCCCACGATTGACCGTATGCTCTTAGCGACGATTGGTATCTTTGCTATTGCTAGTATCGGGCCATTAATCATGCCCTACTTTTATGTGGCGGCGTTAATGTCGGCGATGGGCATCATGAGTTCAATCGTAGCAATCACTGCGGGCTACTATTGCATGCGAAGCGGCCACTTAGGTGCGCGTTATTTTCTCATTGCATGGTCATTGTTTATCTTAGGTGTAGTGGTGTTTTGTATGCGTAACTTTAACATCTTGCCCACCAACTGGTTAACGCTCAACACCATGCAAATTGGCTCTGCCCTCGAGTTGCTACTGTTGTCTTTTGCACTAGCCGACCGCATCAACATCATGCGCCAAGAAAAAGACCAAGCCACTGAGGCTGCGTTGACCGCTAATGCGCGCGTAGTCGAAGCCCTGCGTAGCAACGAGCAAGAACTAGAGCAACGCGTCACCGAGCGCACCCTACGTCTCGAAGAAGCTAACCAAGAACTGCGCAACAAAGAGCGCGAGTTAGAACACCTAGTGCGCCACGACCCGCTGACTGGGTTAGCCAACCGGCTCTATCTCAATGAGCATATGACACGAGCGATCCTACGGGCTAGGCGCACTGGATTTAGTGTCGTCTTGCTCGTCATCGACCTTGACGGGTTCAAACAAGTCAACGATACCTTTGGACATCCCGCAGGTGACGAGTTGCTCGTTCATGTTGCCAAACGCATCCGCAATAATTTGCGCGAATCCGACTTAGTGGCGCGCGTTGGTGGTGACGAGTTTATTATCATGCTCGAACATACTCGCTTCCCAGATGGCATGAATAAGCTAGCGCAGAAGCTACTCACTATCATCAACGAACCCATAGTACTACAAGCCGGCACCACCCAAGTCAGCGGTAGTATCGGCATTGCCAGTTACCCCGAGCACGCCGATAGCGCCAGCCTATTACTCAAGCATGCCGATGCCGCGATGTATCAAGCCAAACTCTTAGGTCGCAATCAATACGCGATGGCCGCCGATATGACACACCCCTTAACTCCACTAGATCAACAAAAGCAACAAAAACAACAAAATCAACAAGGTCATCAAGCTCAACCCGTTCAACCCGCTCAGCAAACTCAACAACCCGAACAATCTCAACAACCCACACCCTCACAACAGCAACCCTCTGTCTAGGAGAACTGATGCAAAGCGCAAAAAAAACAGCCGTCATCACCGGTGCCGGTACTGGTATTGGTAGAGCCACAGCACTCGCCTTACTCGCCGATGGGTGGGCCGTATTTTTAGCTGGCCGTCGCGCTGATGCACTTGATGCCGCCGCGGCAGAAGCAGGTGCGAATCGTGAACACGCTCATGCAGTAGTCACTGATGTGGGAGATCCGGAGGCTGTGAGCGCTTTGTTTGCGCAAGTGGCACAACGCTACGGACACCTCAATCTGTTATTTAATAACGCTGGTCAAAATGCGCCTGGCGTGCCCTTCGAAGACTTAGGCTTTGCGCAATGGCAAGCTGTCGTCAACACCAATTTAAACGGCTCTTTTTTATGTGCGCAAGCCGCGTTTCGGATGATGAAATCGCAAACGCCCATGGGCGGGCGCATTATCAATAATGGTTCGATCTCGGCACACGCCCCACGTCCTGACTCCGCCCCCTATACCGCCACTAAACATGCAATCTCGGGTCTCACCCGAACGCTGTCACTGGATGGTCGCAAATATCATATTGCTGCCTGCCAAGTCGATGTGGGCAATGCGATGACGGGTCTGGCCGAACGCATGGCCAAAGGCGTAAAGCAAGCAGACGGCTCCATCAAAGCCGAACCGATGATCAATGTTACGGATGTGGCGAAGTCAGTATTGTTTATGGCCAACCAACCTCTAGACGTCAACATCTACCACTTAATGGTGATGGCAACCGACATGCCCTATGCTGGGCGCGGCTAGGTCACAGCGCTACCTGCGGACCTGCTACGCGCTTTCATGCGGCTCGCTTTTATTCGGCAGTGATTTAAGGCTGAATCAATGCTGAGTCATTGCTGAGTCAACGCGCAGTCCGAACGGACTGCGCGTTTTGACCAGTTGATCGCTAACCCTTTATCGATAACGCTCTACAGTTTCAGTGGTTTAAAGCGTAAACGTTTTGGCTTTGCACCTTCTTCACCCAAGCGCTTGCGTTTGTCAGCCTCATACTCTTGATAATTACCAGAGAAAAATACCGCTTGCGAATCGCCCTCAAACGCCAGAATGTGCGTGGCAATCCGATCTAAGAACCATCGATCATGCGAGATCACCAACACGCAACCGGCAAACTCTAGTAACGCATCCTCTAGCGCCCGCAAGGTTTCCACATCAATATCGTTAGACGGCTCATCGAGCAGTAAGACATTGGCACCGGTTAACAACGTTTGCGCCAAATGCAAACGGCCGCGCTCACCACCAGACAAGGTGCCCACTTTTTTCTGCTGATCCTGGCCTTTAAAGTTAAAGCGCCCCAAGTAAGCACGCGAGGGCATTTCAAACTTACCGACATTAATAATATCTAAGCCGCCCGAGATGGCCTCCCACGCAGACTTATCATCTGGTAGAGAATCACGCGACTGATCAACCATCGCCAATTTAACCGTAGAGCCAATCACAATCTCACCAGAATCAACTTGCTCTTTACCCGAAATCATACGGAAGATGGTTGATTTACCCGCACCGTTGGGGCCGATAATACCGACAATCGCACCCGGCGGAATTGCAAACGATAAATTGTCAATCAATAAACGATCGCCATAGCCTTTGGACACCCCTTTAAACTCAATCACGCTATCGCCTAAGCGATCAGCAACGGGAATAAAAATCTCCTGCGTCTCGCTACGCTTTTGATAATCAAACGAGCTTAGTTCTTCAAAGCGTGCAATCCGCGCCTTCGATTTAGCTTGACGGCCCTTGGGATTTTGCCGCACCCAATCGAGCTCTTTTTTCAAGGCTTTTTGACGTGCTGATTCGGTGGCCTCTTCTTGTCTGAGGCGATCCTCTTTCTGCTCTAGCCACGAACTATAGTTGCCCTTCCACGGAATACCCATACCGCGATCCAACTCTAAAATCCACTCGGCGGCATTGTCTAAAAAATACCGATCATGCGTCACTGCCACCACTGTGCCTGGGAAACGATGCAAGAATTGCTCTAACCAATCAACACTCTCCGCATCGAGATGGTTAGTGGGCTCGTCAAGCAACAACATATCAGGCTTAGACAACAACAAACGGCACAAGGCCACGCGACGTTTCTCACCACCCGATAGCTTGTCAATTTTGGCATCCCACGGTGGTAAGCGTAGCGCATCGGCAGCAATCTCTAATTGATGCTCGGTATCAGAGCCTGAATTAGAGAGCAGCGCCTCATACTTCGCTTGGTCGGCCGCTAACTGATCAAAATCAGCATCTGGCTCAGCATACGCGGCATAGATTTCATCGAGTTTTTTCTGGGCATTAAAGACCTCGCCCAAACCTTCTTCAACCGCCTCGCGCACTGTTTGCTCGGGATTGAGCTGAGGCTCTTGCTCCAGAAAACCAATATTCAAATTGGGCATGGGGGTAGCTTCGCCATCAAACTCCTGATCTACGCCCGCCATAATTTTTAATAAACTCGATTTACCCGAGCCATTTAAGCCGAGCACACCAATTTTTGCACCTGGGAAAAAGGATAAAGAAATATCCTTCAAAATCACACGCTTAGGCGGCACAACCTTGCTCACCCGATTCATTGTAAAGACGTACTGAGCCATAATTAGATTTCTAAAAAATAATAGTCGTTGAAAAAAGGCACTGAAAAAGTCAAAAGACCTGACGCGGCCAAAGCGCGAGGATAGCCCAACTGCGGCCGAAGTGACAGCCAATCGCAGGAAACCGCGTCTGCAACGCCCGCCACAATAAGACATAATGTGCGGCAATTCTAACAATACGTAGCGCGGTAACACGCGATTTAAATGCGCGGTTGCGATGTTTCTTTAGTTTTCTTTGGATTTTTCAAAAATTTCTTTACGTTTCTTTACGCTTCTTTAAATTTCGTTGCGCTCCGTTGGGTTGGGTTGGGTTGGGTTGGGTTGAGTTTGGTTATATTTGGATATATTTCGCTAAATACACGCGGACTTTTTTGAATGTTTTTTTGAATATTTTTTTGGATATTTTTAAGTGGCTTTGAATCTCGTTCCAATCACCTTTAACAACACCGCGTGCGCGCTCCACATTGAGGTATCTCATTGATGTATAAAGTAAATTTTCTGAGTCATCGCTATCTATCCAAACTGCTTGGCCTGCTCGCTTTGAGTAGCGTTGCCATTAGCTACGCCGGCGTTACTGCGGTGCGCATTATTGCGATAGAGCCGTTTGCTGAGCACGCCGCCTTTGGTAACACTGGCGCCTATGAACGAGTACGCGGCACAGTCAGCGGCGAACTCGACCCCCAACACCCGCGCAATCAAGCGATCGTCAACTTGCAATATGCACCGCGCAATGCCAACGGTCGTGTGGAATACGAGATTGATTTTTTTATGCTCCGCCCAGTGAACCCTACTCTCGGTAATGGTCAGCTGATTTATGACGTGACCAACCGTGGTCGCAAATACATCCATTGGCGCTTAATGGATGCTCTACCTGCCAACGCCGCACTGGCTAACGACCCACGCACCCTGGCCGATGCCGGCAATGGCGTATTGCTTCGCCGCGGCTTCACTCTGGTGTGGAGCGGCTGGGATCCCGACGCCCCCCGTGGCAGCAACGGCATGGCCATGAAACGCGTAATTGCCACCGACCAAGGCGCACCCATTGTGCGGCGAATTCGTGACGAATTAGTCAATGGCACCCGAGGCCCACAGAGCGATACGTTCAAGCTCTCACACGAAGCAGCTGACCTCAACCCCGTACTCGCCACGCTGACTGTGCGCCGACGTGAAGCCGACCCCCGCCTCACCATCCCCAGCCAGGACTGGGCCTACGTCAACCCCCAAGAAATTCGGCTACTGCCACAAGGCCGCCGGCCTGAGCAGGGCTCGATCTACGAATTCCATTACCCTGCTAAAAACCCCCGTGTCTTAGGCATTGGCTTTGCCGCAACCCGCGACCTGATTGCATTTCTGCGCTCGGGCGCGGCAGATACCGCAGGCAACCCCAACCCTGCCGGTCCTAAAATCCACACCACCTTAGGCTTTGGTATCTCGCAAAGCGGGCGCTTTCTGCGCGACTTTGTCCACCAAGGGTTTAACCAAGACGAACACGCACGCAAAGTATTCGACGGCCTGCTCGCGCATACTGCTGGGGTTGGGGGTGTATTCCTCAACACCGCTTTTGGTCAGCCCGCACGCACCAATACTCAATTTGAAGACCACCTAATGCCTGAGAATGCCTTCCCCTTCTCGGCCACGCGCATGCAAGACCCTGTCACCGGCAAGACCGATGGCCTGTTGCGCAACGATGGCTTCGACCCACTATGGATGGAATCGAACACCTCTACCGAATATTGGCAAAAAGGCGCATCCCTACTCACCACCACCCCACTGGCTGAGCGCGACGTCACACTGCCCGCCAACGCCCGCGTCTATTTTATTGCCGGCACCCAACACGGCGGTCAAGCCGGCCTAGAATCCACCCGTGGCCAGTGCACAAACCCCAGCAATCCACATAGCCCTACACCTGCACTGCGCGCGCTACTCATCGCCTTGAGCGAATGGACCGCTGGTGTAACCCCGCCTGCCACCCGCACCCCGCGCTTAGATGAGCGCAGCTTGGTCGACGTTAACGCTTGGCGCTTCCCCGCAATACCCGGCATTGCAGTTGCCCGTAAAACCAACCAAATTGGCGTGTTACAAGACTGGACCATCCCGCAAATGGATATGCGCCAACCCTATGCCATCCGCGTGCCGGTGACCGATGCCGATGGCAACGAAACCACTGGAATTCGCCTGCCCGAGATTGCCGTGCCGCTAGGCACCTACACCGGCTGGAACTTATATCGCGCCCCTTTTGTTGAAGGCGAGCTGTGCGACCGCCAAGGCAGCTACCTACCCTTTGCCGCTCAGACCGACGAGCGCAAATCACGCGGCGACCCCCGCCCCTCGTTGCAAGAACGCTATGGCAACCACCAAGGCTATGTCGAACAGTTTGAACGCGCCGCACAAGCCCTGGTGCAAGAGCGCTTACTACTGGCCGAAGATGCCGCAGTGCTCATCGCCCGCGCTCGCAGCGCGGCTGTGGCCAAGCACTTCACAGCCCCGAGCACACCACCTAAAAATGAATCTATACGTTAATCTATATTTAAATGTAACTATTTGAATTTATTCAATATTTTAATTTATTCAATATTTTAACTTATTTAACTTTTAAATTACTGAATTGTTGAGTTATTGAATTTTTGAGTTAATACGTTAATGCGTACATGCGTGAATTAAATTTTTTTAACATTTTTAAAATCTGCTTTTTAAGCGCATTACTTCACATTCACACCGCCCACTAGGACACCTGCTATGTCTTTCGTTGCCCCCTGGTTACACCTTGGCTACATCATTCCCCATCGCTACACCGACATGGATGCGTATCAGTTTTATCGCATCGCGCCCGATGGCATGATGCTGCTCACCACTGGCCTGAATTTAAAAGAATACAGCCTCGCCGCCGTTGAAGCAGAACTCGGCGCGCTCGATCAAGCGTTTGACCTACTCGCACACAAAAAAGTAGATCGCATTAGCCTGAGCGGTGTACCCGTGGCCTCGGTGCTAGGACGCCCAAAAATGTTGGCCCTGCTCGATCGCGCCCAGCAACGCACCGGCATTGCCTGCGACACCGACTTAGAAGCACATATCGCCACCCTGCAACACCTAGGCGTGAGCCAAATTGCGCTGGCCACCCGCTGGCCCGAATCAGTCAACCACGCACTCACTGCGTATTTAGCCAGTGCCGGCATTACGGTGCTAGCCTGCCGTTCGGCACCACGCTCGCTAGACCAAAATAAAATCTCAAGTGCCGCAGCAGACCATCAACTCGCCCTAGACCTAGGACACCAAGTGCTACGCGAAACCCCCGCCGCCCAAGCCCTGCTACTGCCCGGTGGCCTGTGGTTTGCCATCAACGCCGTACCCGAACTCGAAGCCACACACGGCAAACCCGTATTGTTGAATATCTTGTCTACCACCTGGGCGGCACTACACGCCGCAGGCACACTGGTTACAACACCGAGTGCTGAGTGGGGGTTGGTGATGGGGAGTTTGGGTTAGTTTGGGTTACTTTCGATAAGAATGATTAAGATCATTCAGTCATTTTTACATGAAGCGCAAAGCGACCGATCTACGTCAGGCACCAGCAAGCATCAGTTGCCCGACTTCAGCCTTTGCCGGACGAATCTTGATTTCAATGTCATAGCCTAGTCGCGTTAAGCAGTCCATCAGCTTGCACTCAGGCAGGTTGCTACAGTCGCCACGCACATGTCCGAGACTTTAGGCTGCGCCACGCCCATTCTTTTGGCGGCCAGTTGCTGGGTCAAGCCTAACCTTCGCATGGCTTGCCTCATTTGAATGACCAAGCCAGCTTTGATTTTAAGCTTTTCGGCATGCGCTAAGCCAAGGTCAGCAAACACATTGCCGGAACCACGTCGCACTTCAACGCCGTCAACCAGTATAGTTTTCATTTCAGTCAGCCTGATGCTAAATACAATGCAATACGATCAGATGTCCAAGTAGCCACACCAGTACCAAAGAAGTCTGCATCTTCAGTCCAAACGGGACAACCCAAGGTCATTGCGCAAGCCAATACAGGCCAGTCGTCAGCGTCACGCACTGCGATACGTTGTAATGCCTGCTGTTGCATGCCTTCATAGAATTCCACATCAATGGACTGAACAACACTTTCAAGCTGGTCCAGCACTTGCATTGCTACGTGGGCATCCACTCCACGCTTTTTTAATAAGTGAGGCAGATACTTTCGCGCATCCGCATAAGCAACATCCGGGGAGAAAAATTTGACTGCCGTTACGTTTTGAAAAACTAGTTCTCGCACGCGTTTTCCCAGCACCGCACGAATCAGAATATTCGCATCGAGAACGATAGCCTTGCCACGCATATGGGTTAGGACTTTAACTTGTTCGCTGGTGCTTTTACTTTTCCGCGAGCCACTTTGAAGTCTACAACCACCGACTCAAGATCTACGCCTTGTGCCTCTAGCAACTGATCCAAGGTCTTGCTCGCTTTTTTCAAGGCCGCAATATCCGCCTCAACCTGTCCTTGAGTAGGAATAAAGTAACCAACGGTCTGACCATGCCGCGTCACAGCCACCGGTGTGCTTGAGGCTATGTACTCAGCCAAGTCGGAACGGAACTCGCGTATCCCTACCTTTATCGCTTCCATGTGAATACCTTAGTGATTGTGGGTTTGGTTGTGAATCTTTGTGTACACACTTTAAACCATATTCACCTGTTTGACAATTAACCCCTACGAGCACATCAAAACAGCGATACCCACCAATAGCCGTCACTGCCCGGTGGCCTGTGGTTTGCCATCAACGCCGCACCCGAACTCGAAGCCACACACGGCAAACCCGTATTGTTGAATATCTTATCTACCACCTGGGCAGCACTACACGCCGCAGGCACACTGGTTACAAAACCGAGTGCTGAGTGGGGGTTGGTGATGGGGAGTTTGGGTGGGAAATTAAACTAGACTGGATATTAATCGTTCAGAGCAACGCAGTCGCCATACCTCAGTGACTAATATTATTATTTATCTTTGAAAAAACTTCTAAGAATTCTCGCAATAGGGGCTTTTACTTTGCACGACAGCTTTGAGGGTAATTGTAAAAAAGCAAGACAATCTAAAATAAAAAACTAGCTTCTTCATAAGCATGGTTACAAGCGCCATCAAATAGGTAAAGATGAATCTCCATCTCATGGCTTTAATAATCAAAAAAAAAGAAAGTTATTTACGACACAACAAAAAATTAAATGAATTTCATTATTCAGAAAAAAGAGCAGTAATTAGCGCATTAAATGTATCAATAAAGATAAATAATGAGGCATAAATAACAAAGAATGAACAGATACCAATAATTATGGCCTTATATTCAAAAGAACCTATGCTATGAGCACCGCAAATAAATAATGATGCTATCACCAAAAGAAATTGCTCACGAATTGATACTCTTATTTCTTTGACCGTCGATTTAAATGTCCCATCCTTTGTAATTTCTTTTAGTTTTGCTGCCATAACCGCAATTATTTGGACATTTATTGCTAATAAGGCAATGACAATTGTAACAAGATTATTTGCCAAATATTCATCTACAATTTTCGATGAAGCCCAATTGGTAATTAAAAAAGATGCAACGGATAAAAATAGATAACACAAGTAATTTCTCATATTCATCTAAAAATCCAATAACGACTTTAATAAATTTGGTGTCGGATTTGTCATATGCGCCTCCCCAATCTCTACAGTTCTGATTGATTCAGATGTCTTTATTTGTTTTTTTAATCCAATTATTTTTAGGGATACTTCACCTCCACCCTCAGCTGCATAGGCAACGCAACTATTAATTAAAGGATTACTTTCATTAACTTCTAAACTGGCATTATTCGGGGCTTCTATCTCGATATTTGCTTTGTGGCAATTTGAATCTCTATTTAATTGTTTAAGATCAAGCGTTAGAACTTTGGAGATGTTTGCCATATTTGGCGCAATCATTTCAAATCTAATTTTTGTGATACGTTTTTCATACTTTTGAATCAATTGCCAGAAATTGTTTTTTTCGAAAATCTCACTTATCTCAATCGATAACCCCTGCGCATTCAAAGAATGATTTAATGCGGCACCCAACAAATTCACTACAGATCTTGTTTTAGGAAAAGCTTTCTTGTTTCTAGATATCGCAATAATTTGTTTTTCTGAGTTGTTATTAACAATGACGGTTACATTCGGCCAAGTTTCAATTTTTTCGATGCTGAACTCCTCCGTATCTCTATTTATTGATTTATGAGATCCTATTTTTAAAACAAACCAATTGTCCTGATGAAAAACAGACTTATGTTTTACTTGAGATTTTACAGTATGAAATTGCGGGATATTTTTAAGTGCGTCATTAAAGAAAATATTCTTATTTTGCCTGATTTCATCAGCCGTTAATTTCTTATCGAATAGGGAATATTGTGATTGAGAGTTGGGTAATAGTTGATATCTATAAAGATCAAAAGTTTGCATAAGTCCTCGACAATAAATAATTTTTAGAAGCGGTATTAAGCACTACTTTACAATTGGGAACTCGTTTAATATTTAAATTTATTATCTAGGCGGTCATCTTCGAAAAATATTGTGTATTAAAAAAATTAAAATAATGGCTTCAAATTAAATAGCATTTCCGCCATGCATTTAATAAACTTAACAGATAATTATTATTGATTTCCAAACTACAAATCAATAACTTATCGTTAGCCCTTGAAATACTTTTTATAATTTCAGTATCTCTGAAATCATTAAATCATTTTTATAATTATTCTGAATAAAATTTTAGTATTTATCTAATACTAATACTTAGATGGTGACGTAATATTCTAGGTTTTATTAATGCGCCACTACGTATTCAGTAATGCATTGGGGTTTTACTTAAAAAAAACCTGATGACTGCGGTGATTGACTGACCCGATCAGCAATGATCAATGCACTGCTTCGTTTGATGGGGGGGCGTTTTCACGCCCTTAATCCCATACGCTATTAACGATCAATAATTCAACATGAAAGATCAAAAAATTAAAAATTAAAAAAATCAACTATCTATATTAACTACTTTATTAAGCACTCTATTAAAAATGATTTTCAATCATCATCTCTGATTGTGTAATAAATCCAGATTTGGGCCAGGCTGGTTTAATGCCTTTACCAATTACAATCATTGCACCAATAGCATAGTCTGTTGGCAGGCGCACCAATTGGGCCACTTTCTCAAAATCAAACCCAACCATCGGGCATGAGTCATAGCCCATCGCTTTTGCCGAGAGCATTAATGTTTGCAGCATAATGCCTGCAGAGCGCATGGCTTCATCTCTTTGTAGCTGCTCTTTACCCGAGTAAAACGGATGAATCCATGGCACTACAATATCTTGGGCTTCTTTCGGTGCGTTCGTCCAATATCGGGCGGGGTCTTTCTCCCATGCTTTAATATCTACCGCCAACACAAATAACACCGATGCCTCGGTGACCTGTGCCTGATTGAAAGCCGCTTCACGCAACTGGGCTCTGAGCGCTTTATCTGTGACATTTACTAAACGCCAGTGCTGGATATTGAATGATGAGGGAGCCTGCATTGCCAGATCTAGCAACAGCTCCATTTCAGTTGTAGTCAGCTGATGATTAGGGTCGAAATGTTTCACTGCTCTGCGCTGACGTATTGCATCTAATGTGTTCATGTATATTTACCTATTGTGTTGATGGATTGCTGGATTGCTGGATTGTTGGATTGCTGAATTGCTGGATTGTTGAATTATTGAATTGGTACATTGATGCGTTGATCCATTAGTACATTGGTGCATGGCGCATCGGATTGTTCATCCCGCTGCCATTATTAACCCTTGACGCAATACAGGCAACAGGTCTGGGCTAGCTCGCAGATGTTTGATTGAACATTATTTTTTATTCTTTTAATAATTTTAATAACACCGGATAGGCATCAAAGATTCTATCTGCCCTTTCTATTTCACGCACTACACTCGCAAAGGTCTTAATATCGTGCGGGCTATAGATATACATCGCGCAAGTGAGATATTCTTTACTCAAGGACACCTGGATTGATGTGTCATTATTGATTTGATTGATAATTTTTAATAGTTCGTATTCGTCTTTTTCGCTCATTAGGTTTTTTTTGTTAAAAAACCGACTAATCGCTAAGCGCCCCGAATTTTTTTGTAACACAATTTTGTTGGATCCATTTCTGCCAACAATGATTGATGCATTTTTTTCAAAATCATCAATATCATAGCCCATTGCCTTGAGCTGAATCACCTCCGAGCTGATTAGAGAAAATTGCTGCGCAAAACTGACATGGCTACATAGCCATAATAAGCAGGCGATCCACCGGTAATAGTTCTTCATATTTAATTTCATTCTGAAAAATTTTAACATTTACTCTACAAACAGATCTCTACAGCAAGCACCTTCTCAAACGTAAGCACGTAGTTCACTACGCTTCATTCAGCTGAATACTGCACCGCTTTAGGTGCCGTCGTTTACAAAATCAAGCTACCGCCTTCCACGCATGTCGGTCGCCTTAAGCGACGCTGCCCTACCATTACAGAAAGCCCGCTCTAACATCATAATTACCTAGCCCATTAATTTCCGGCATTCAGCCCTTACTCTAGTCTCATCACCCGCACAGCATTCTTGTAAGCAACGAGTTCAATCGTTGCTGGCTGTAGTGCGCTCAACAAACCTTCTCGGATTTCTTTGATATTTTTTTCAAAATCAATCTTGGGGTTGTATGTGTCTGTACCTACCATAAATCGCGTGGGGAACTCTTCAATTAACTGCACCCATTCCTCTTTAACAAAGTTTTCGCCGTACACCACCCACAGCTTTGCGCGTTCTGAATCTGGGTTCATGAAATGGGATCTAGATCTAGCAGACATTTCGCAAAACATGTTGGAATAACTCTCTAGCAAGTTTTTAATGCGATTAACATCGCTTGAAAACATACAGTGCGACAGAATGATAGAAGTATTTTTAAATTTTGTAGATAGTGATTTTAATTCATCCACAGAATCTGGATCGTCTTCGGAATGTATTTGGACAAAGCCCTTGTGCTGATCAGCAATAGTGAACATTGCTTCTATTGGCGCCGAATTAATCTTCACTTTTCTTCTGAAAGACACATTGGGGTTTGAAATCTTATTATTCAGTATTAACTCACCAAAACCTTTAACGTTACCATTCGCAAATAAGTGTTCGGCATTGGCTAACAATTCCTTGTATGTTTTGACATTCATGTCTGTCAGGCCTGCAGCGCCATACTGATCAAATATGCTACCCAATTCAACCTGACCTATGGTTGGAATATATTGATTTTTCAGCAGGCCTGAATAAGACATGGTGTCATAGGGGCCAAAAGGTGCACCCACCGCGCCTGACCACTTTACGTTGCTCTTCTCCATTTGCTTTTTTAACAGCTCAGGAGAAACCCATCTTTGTACATGCCGGTGTACATCTGCAATCGGCACCTCTTGCGCTAGTTTTTTTGAATGCTCAATATCTTGAGAACATACTGGAAAACTAATTACCATTACACTTAATAAAATATATTTCCTGATCAACACTTTGGATCACTCCTTTGTGAGGAATTTAAGTGTGAGCATTAACGGGTCAGTTGGATGCTGTTTTATTTTATCTATGGCCATTTTTTGAACCTCTTTTGCTATTGGTTCATTTTTGAATTCACTTACACTCAGCATGCTAGTCCAGACCTCTGTATTTTGAGGGGCAATCTTAAAGGCTTTAGTACGGTAATTTAATGCTTGTTCTTTACGATTTAGCGTCATCAATAAATTGGCGTAATGAACCAGCAAATTAATATTTTCTGGAAATTTAACTAACCCTTTATTGTATGCTTCATCGGCAAAGTCTGTAGGTTTTCTTATGGCTGGATCGCATGATCTTCTGAGGAGTCAAATTCGATTTGATGTCGATCCTAGCCTTACATTGATTCTGTGCACGCCCCCTTATATATTTAATTCGCCGTCATTCCTGTTGCGGTGACCACTTCTGCCCATTTTGCGACTTCTTTTTTGACGAACGCTGCAAATTCAGGGGCAGCAAGGGTTGAAGGTTCTGCACCTTGGGCTTGCAAACGCCGTAACATCTCGGGTTGACGAATAACCCGAATCGCCTCGGTGCCTAGTTTTTGCACAATAGCTGGCGGGGTGCCGGCCGGTACAAACATCCCCAACCAGTTCAGCATTTCATAACCAGCAAGTCCGCCCTCGGCAATGGTGGGCAAATCTGGCAAGCCAGTCGCGCGTTGACCCGAGGTGACTGCGAGCGCACGCAACTTACCGCTACTCAAGTGCGGCACCGTTGCTGCGGCCGTGCCAAAACTCACAGTGACTTCTCCGGTAATCAAGGCCACTAGCGATGGGCCGCCGCCTTTATAGGGGATATGCACAAACTTCACATGCCCTAAATGCTCGAACAACACCGCCGCTAAGTGGGTGGATGTCCCAGCGCCAGCAGAACCATAAGTGAGTTGGTTAGGTTTGGTTCGCGCTAAATTAAGTAAGTCTTTGACTTGCCGCACCGGTAGCGACGGATGCACAGCTAAGATGCTCGGTGCATCCACTAAACGCGCCACCGGCACAAAATCGCGTAACACATGAAACGGCAGCTTGGGATAGAGGCTTTGGTTCACACCATGCGTGCCAGCACTACCGATCACCACGGTGTAGCCGTCGGCAGGCGCACGTGCCACAATTTCCGAGCCGACAACGCCACCCGCACCCGCACGGTTATCCACAATCACTTGCTGACCCAAGGCAGTCCCCAAGGGACCGGCCAGCAGGCGGCCAGTAAAATCTATAAATCCGCCGGGGGCAAACGGCACAACTAAACGTATCGCGCGCACCGGATAGTTCTCAGCCGCCACCACTAAGCCATTGGCACATAACAGAAAAACGCCCAGCACCCCGAGCAACCCCGTTCGCAAATACCGTTGATTCAAGATCATAGCCTGTGTTCCTTAACTCAATAAATCGCTCGAGCCTATCAGATTAGGCTGCAGCCGTCATCGCATCACGGCGCTGCCATTTTTAATCGGTCGCACAATCTCCTATACTGTGGGCTGTTTTGCAGTCGATGATCACCCGCGAGGTGGGGGTGACGGTCATCACCCAGCCCTGCGCTGGACTATATGTATCCTCTTGACGTTTTTAATATAAATATTCGATGTTTGCTGCACGTTAGTTTTGTCTTCGGTTTTTTATCAATCATTGATCACTCTCGCTACAGGATTCTCCACCATGTCTACTGTTACCCCTGCATTACGCGCCGAATTTGCACCCACTGGCACTCTTCGTGTCGGCCTTAACATGAGCAATTTTTTGCTCACCCGCACCGATGCCGCTACCGGTAAACCAGCCGGTGTAGCACACGATCTGGGTGTTGAGCTCGCCCGCCGCTTAGGTCTGCCGGTTGAATTTGTGCCGCACCCAAACCCGGGTGTGCTCGCTGATGCTGCAAACAAAAATATCTGGGACGTGGGTTTTCTGGGGGCCGAGCCACAACGCGCCAACGAAATCGACTTTACCGCGGCTTATGTTGAGATCGACTCCACCTACTTGGTGCCTGCCGCATCTACGCTCAACGACGTCAACGCAGTGGACCGTCCCGGTGTGCGGATTATGGTGCCCGCGCGCGCCGCCTACGCACTCTATCTAGAGCGCAGTATTCAGCAGGCGACCTTGGTGGACGTGGCTGGTGCCGACGCTGCTTTTGACCGCTTTGTCAAAGACGGCTTCGACGCGCTTGCCGGTTTGCGCCCGCGTTTGGTCACCGACCAAGCCAAATTGCCAGGCTCGCGCATTCTTGAAGGACGCTTCACCGCCGTTCAGCAAGCCGCTGGTGTGCCAAAGGGTCGCACCCAAGCCGCCCAATACTTGTGTGCATTTATTGAGGACGTGAAAGCATCGGGGTTTGTGGCTGACGCTATTCATAATAACCAAGTGGTGGGCTTAACGATTGCCGCAGCCGCCTAAACAATCGGCGATGATAACTTGTTGATTATCAATACATCTACTCGCGATTTGCTGTGTGCGGTGTAATTGATGGAGACACCGCTTGAGAGATGCAATATCGGTCAAGATATCAACGAGGGTGCCACCTCTTTACATCGCTTTATCAGCGCATCGACTCCCAGTGACGCTGCCACTGTGGGCTTAACTGAGGTTCCCCCTCCAACGTTGGTGTCGCCTGACGAGGCGATGCCCTGAACGCTTGCACTCTTTTTAATATTGCTTCTGCATAAGGCTCACTAACACTGCGCAGCACATTGCCACTGTTGTAGCCCCGCAGGGCTGCGCGCACGGCTTCAGTGCCAGAGAACTTTTGCTCAAGCGCCTGATACCAAAACTTTAATAACACGCGCTGGCCCGCTTGCAAGTTGGTGCAGGGGTCAAATGCCTGCTCCCAACTCAAACTCATGCGTTCAACATTTGAAGAATGGATTTGCGCTAAACCGACGGAGAATCGCAGGCCTTGGGAGTGCATTTTCTGCGCCATTTCTACTGCTTCTTTCAGAGACTGCGGCTGCCGTGCAAGTGGTTGCATGCCGGAATCAGGCCCGATAGCCCACGGCTGAAAACCTGACTCCTGTTTTATAAGTGCAACAATCAACGATGGCGCTATGTGCGCTGCACACCGTGTGGCCAGCGCTAGCAGACCATCCGTATCAACAATTGGCGATTTAGCCCATAGAGGAGCTCTAGTCGTGCCTGTGGCCGTTGATTCTGGTGTCATTGGCAATGCAGACCATTCATAAAATGGTAAGGATGATGCTAAGTCTGAAGTAACCTTAACAAAGCGGGGCAAGTCAGGCGCCTGCATAAACGCTATGGCCGCCTGCGGGGTGATACTCTGACACGCATATCGTGCTTTTGCGACCGTATTCCCACACTCCAACGACACCCTCGAACCGAACTCCTTGGCTTGAACATTGGGGAAGCGACCGCCTCGTAAAGAGTTCTGTTCAATGCTGGTGGCAGATCTGAAGTGCAAGGGCTCCGGCGCAAATTGCAACATCAGCTTAGATGGAAAATACACCCCTGGGGGTTCTACATCGTCGCCCCCTGTAAGCTGGGTCTGAGTGTCCTCAGCCATTGGCCCCGATTCAATCATGACTGCATCGGCCAAAGCGACGCAATTGACAAATGTAAGGCCTAGCACGATTAGGCTGCCCCTGAGAGCAGTTAAAAAAATACACATTAGTATTTTATTGAAAAATCGAGCCTTTTTAAAAGGTCTCCAGAGTTAACTCAAAAACAGCACCGCTACGCTCATCACGCAAGCACTTGCCAGAAAAACGGATAGTTTGCTGCTGTGCACCTTGCGCCTGTCCGCGCAATGCCCATAGCGACATTTGGCGCTGCCTTACGCGCAGCTTTTCTTGATGGTTCCATGCTAACTTTGTCAGCACCAAAACACCTCTGCGTGCAGGCTCCCAGCACCGTTCCCCCATCAGCCATAGTGGGTCATTGCGCAACGGCAATTGCTCCCGCACTAAGTGCGAAAGCTCACATTGTGCTGCTGATTGGAGGCGCGACGAAGGCGCCCAGTAGTTGCTAATTTGCTCGGCACTCACGTGTGGGCCTCTACACTGTTTGGTTTGGCTGCTGTTTGAGTTTCTGCACCGGGTTGATTTGCACCCTGCGCTGTGTCTGCTTTGCACAGCGTGCCAGCCAATGCCTGCAACAGCGCGCCCCATGACTTGTACACTGAAAGCCGCCATAGCCGCGCACTGGGATACCAAGACGTACGATCGGGCGTTCCGCCCCAAATACCATCGTGTATCGGGGACAATAAAACCTGGACCGACACATCCAAAGCAGCAACCACATGTGCCAGCGGCACATCGCAGCAGATCACGTGATCTGCACGAAGGGCCCAAGCAGCCAAATTCACCACATCGTCTGCTGCCACCATCGTCCAGTTCAATGTCAGGTTAGCCCAACTGACGGGCCGCTCTTGTGCGCACACTACCCAAGCTTGCTGCTGTTCCAGCCAGGGTCCCAAAGCGTGGCACAGAACTGGGTCCGGATCCAACCCCAAGTCCAACAAGACGCACGAACTGCTGGCTTTGCGATGGCTGTCGAGACTATGCGCTGTCACCCGCTCTACAGCGTACTGTGGCACCTCCAAATACGGCGTGCTAGGCGCAGCATCAGCAGTCACCCCCAGCAAACCGGGCAAGCGCCACAGGGGCTCAAACCAATGTCCTCGTAGTTGCTGCACCTGATCCACCGCGACCACAGCAGGCATGCCCTGTAACAGCGCAGCAAACTCGTGGGGCAAACCCAGCTTGACCTGAATGCCAAAACTTTCGAGCAAAGGCACATAACGCAGCAACAACAGGCTCTGCGCCAAATCAGTAGCATACAGGCACAAGACCTGACCAGGTCGCACCGCATCATGCAGCGGTACGCGTAAACGCTTTGGTTGGTCTATTGGGTCTTGCGGAAGTATGCCCTCTGCAAGCTCTAGCGCCTGCCAAGCTTGGTCTGGTAACTCTTGGCGAAGTAGTAAATCGGTTTGTGCGATCAATAGGTCTGCGTCTTGCGTGGTTTTTAGGGCTGCGGCCTTGTCCAAGGCGTTCTGCGCCTTTAAGGGCTGGTCTAGCCACGTGCTCACGCGGGCCAAACTCAGCCACAGATTAGGCTGATCAGGATGGCGCTCCACCGCATCCCCAAGCACTCGCAACGCAGTCTCAAATTGTCCTTGCCGGTTTAGGCCCTGAGCCCAACAGTCCCACGCTTTCCACGTCTGAGGGGAGAGCGTAGCCAACCGCTTGGCATGCGTAATAGCCTGCTCAACCTGGCCGCTGCGTGTGTCCTGCAGCAACACCTGTATCAATTGCAGCAGCACGGCGTTATGGTCGGGCTCTAGCAATAAGGCACGCTCTAAGTAACGCCGCGCCGGCTCCCATTGTGCCAAGCGAGCGTGCGCGCAACCCCACAAAGCCCAAGCATTAGCACGGTGCGGTTCGCTGGCACAGACCTCTTGAGCCAAGCGTGCAGCTTCGACATACTGCTCTGGCCCACCGTGATTAATTAAAAGCTCTGACAGCGCCAAGCCGGCTATTTGCGGCATGCCACTGGGCTGGCGCTGGCGACGCAACACACTCTCTGCTTGCTCGATCTGGCGTAACTCCAGATGTATCAGGGCCAACAGCACCGCAGTCGCTGGGTCGTGGGGCATGAGATTAGCGGCACGCTCGGCGCTGGCTAAGGCATCCTCAAACCGCTGACTTTGCAGAGCAATGTGCGCCAACACCAAGTGAGCCGGGGCACAGCGCGGGTCAAACGCCAATGCTGCCTCGGCTTGTTGGCGTGGACCTGCAGCGTCAGCATCATTTTGCCAAGACCCCTGACCTAGCCGCACCGTACACAACGCTGCCATCGCAGAAGCCCATGCGGAGTTCGGACTGCGCTGCTGCCAGCTAGCGAGCAGCGCTCGCGCCTCTTGCGCACGACCATCATGCAAAAAATGGTGCACAACATGGCTCAGCAGGGCATCGTCAGTACAGTCTTGAATAAGCGTGGTTAGGTTTACTTGCATCATTACTCTGTTATTTTCTTCTGTTGATTTCTTCAGTTGTTATTCTCTATTGTCGTTCGTCTTTTAGTCGGCGCTGTGCGCGTAATTATTTAGCCCACTACAATGCGCTTGGCATCGAGCAGCATATGTTTTTCGGCCTCTATTTGTACCTGTGCACCGTCTAAACGCGCTAGCCTCTTACCCGACATTACCAGCTCTTGAGCCTGTAATACATCAGACCCTTGTACATGTGTAACGCGCCGACTAGCCCGTGTGACCAAGGTTTGGGCCTGGGTTTGAATCAGCTGCGCCCAAAGGTGAATGCGCTGGCTCACCACCGACACGCAGCGGGTCGCTAAGCTGACCGCGCCTAAGCTGGCGCGGGTGTCTTCTGCCGCTAAGGTGAGCTGCTGCGCCTGTAAGGCTAGCGCTGGACTACTTAGCACCAAGGTGGCGGCAGTGGGCACGCTCAGCACCGCGGGCGCCTGCGGCTGCTCACGCTGCAGCACCGCCAACAACCAGGGCTGACCGCCGTCAAACGCTAATAGCACTATGTCGCCGGGGGTTGGTTGGAGAATAAGGCTGTCAGCCGTGCTGGCCACCACCGTACCTTGCACGGACTCGCACAGCCAGCCTGACATTTCGTGAGCAGCCAATACTTTGGCCCGTGAAAGCGAGGGCTGGGCTGGGGCTCGCACCTGACGGTGCTGACGCCTGACCCGACGGCTATAATCCCCAATAGAATTTTCTGTAAATTGCTTATACATCCCGGATTCCATATGCCGGAAAATTCCTCAATATCAAATGCACTGTCATTTGTAGCCGTCCCGTTTGCTGTGATTTTTTAGTTAATTTACCTACTAATTACATTTTTACATCTATATCTCAAAAAATTACTGGATTGAAATTTTACTGATATTAAGATCATATTTATCTACTTCCACTCTGAATTCTTTTGCATTAATTTTCACAGACTCATCCACTTTAAGTAACATTTTTTTGGTTTTAAATTCAACCTCTTCCGTTTTGAATGTTAATTTTTTTTCGTGTTGGATAGCGATAGCCTGATCTGACATTTTTAAACAAAACTGATCCGGCTTTACTTCTCCATTTTTGTCCCTTGCTTGTATCGTTAATTGAAAGCCAGATAGAGACAAATGTCCTTCCTCATCCATTGAGAATTCACTTAATGGTTTTTTAAAATCGGCCGGCTTAGCCTCTGTGCCCTTCTTAGCAACTCGCATCCACATGGGACCTTCGTAGCGATATTGCACCTCACTTTTTTCATCGCCTCGCTTTTTAAATGTCGCGGCTAGGGGATTTGATTTATCTACTATGTCGCCTGCGTAGTTATTTTTACATTTATAGTGATAACTAGCCGACGCTTCGACAACTAGGTAATCACGCTCCGCTACTACGGAATGTTTATCGTGGTAGAGATCTCTTATGGGTGAAAAATGATGGGTATGACCGCCTCCAAATGTAAAAGTTCTCCCCTTGAGTGATCTAAACTGAAAAGTACAATTGTATCCTGCTGAAAATATAAACGTATTCGTTCCTCCGATTTCAGCCATTTCCCGAGCGTTCATAGCGTCTCCCATTGCTACAATAAAGTCGCCTGCACCGGAGGTCCCGTCACCTTCTACAGTTACCCATTTGACGTCTGTGAATATCTTCATATGCTCTTTCATCTGTTTTAATATAGACACCGGCGCACCATAGGCAGTATCTTCACTTCCATATGCTTTCACTTGGTCTATGTAATCTTTCTCCTCAGGCGCATACCATTTGCTACCTGATGCGGCACCTTGGTCAGGCTTGGTTGGAGCATCAGGTGCGGGTGAAGGAGTAGCGGCAAGATTAGTGAGCGTATCGGCGCCAGGCGCAGGAGGTGGCGGAGGCTCTTTTTCTTTTTGAAAATGAGACTGTGTAAATTGAAATTGAAGCGCTGCCTGATTGGTTTTGGCTATTCGTTTGCCAACATATGATCTTGATGGCAACAAACTCTTATAGTCCTGACTTACAACTTCAAGCATACCTCCATAGCTAAACCGGACATCTGCTAATGGTTTAGCATCCACGCTGAAATTAGCTAGGGTCGAGGTTGCGGAAACGTTGACCCCGACACCAGATGCCGCCACATTCAAGCCTGTCAAAACCCCCGTATTGGTAATGCCATTAAACCTAAGACTACCGGCGATACCAAACATTTGAAGCTGTTGATCAATGGCTGCAGTCGCTCCAGCAGTTCTGATGCGTACGTGGGTAAACTCTGTCCAGTCATGCTGTAGGTCGTCGGTTTGATTATCGTTAGTGTCGCGAGCAATTCTCAGCTTAAAATATACTCGGAGGTTTTCACGTTCCTTGTCATTTTTTTTGTTTCGGTCAGGCCCATTGCGTAAATCGATGATATTTCCGTTCAGGCCTAGCTCTCCAATTACCCCCACTTTATACTCGGCCCAACTCACAATGCCATTACCGTTTGATTCGCCACAATTGCCAGTCGCAATCACATTGCCTGCTTTAGTGCCCGATAAAAGAACACCACTCGGACCATGTTCAGCTTTCACATCTATATATTCGTATAAAAGATCTGCTTTCGGAAAGGTATACACTGTCCTGCCCTGCGTAGGTAACCTATTGTTTGCATACCCCAAGACAGTATCTGGAACCGAGCTTGGGAGCGCTTCCGAAAGCGGATATCCGCATCTGCATTTTAATTCATAACTTGTTGTTATGTTTGCCCCTACTTGATCGGTTGCCTCGATATTAAATTTGCTGATTACGCCATCCACCGATTGCGAGGGAGTGCCTTTGATTTGTAATTTATAACCGTTCCAAGAAAAAGTACAGCCCGGAACTTCAGGTAACGGTAATGGTAACGATAAAGGTAAAGAAGTGCCATCCGACGGTGTCAGGTCAAGCACATCAACAAAATCGTATTCTGTTTTACCGACACTCTGCTTTACATAACCCACATAAACGGTTTTTGATACTGTTGGCATTACATTCCCCTTCTTTTGATTTTGATATTTAATTAAAAGCAAAAATTAAAATGTATCGGGGCGCGAGTGAGTACGCTTTTTGCCGACATTTTGCAACATGCGATAGGCCACTAAAGTTACTCTTACAAAAGCATGTATAACAATGTTGCGGCTGGTTTCTTGCACGCGTAAGCCGCCATCTGTTACCAGTCCGTGCTTGTAGTCTGCGGGGTTGATGCGGTCGCTCACCATACAATTTGGGTAGTGGGTATTAGCGTAAAAGAAGGGGGCGCCGTTGCCACCCATGAAGGCCAAATACCCTAGGGTATTATTTTCCGGCACAAGGGTCAGCGCACCGCCACTGCTGGCGCCATCGCCGCTGTTATCGTGGCTGGCAAACGGGATAGCCCAGTCAACTTCTACATCGGTGTCCGTGCCCAGCACTCGCACCCAGATCCGAGTGAGGTAGCGCTGAAGATCCTCGCTGCGCGTGACACTGCCAAGATGAACATTATTGGGGTTATTGCTGACAATGGCGGGCAAGGTGCCCCAGTGCATGGGTGCAGGTGGGCGTAGGTTTTGTTGGACTCCGCCCATGTCTTGTATGAGTTGTTCGCACAGGGGGCGGACTTGGCTACTGTGCAAGATATGCTCTAGCAACGCTTTTTCTTGAGGTAAGTGTGTACGAGGCACACCTAAGGCGATACAAAGCCAGCCTGTTGACTGAGGGGTATCGTCGTCACGAGCAGTGCCCGCGTGACGTTTATATCGACGCAGTGCGGCTTGGGTGCCTGATAGCTCGCTGGCGCCGCCGCTTTGAGATGCAGTGTCTTGAGCACCTTGACCATCATAGAGGAACAAGCTGGCGATGGGAGTGGCAGCCTCGGCTAAGGGGTTAGCTTCGTCACGCACCGGGCAACCCTGCCATAAGGTCATCAAGGTGTCTATTTCTGTGAGCTCAAACCACTGGCTGTGCATTGCCGTTAGTTCATCAAGGGTTTCTGTTTGAGCTGGGCCGTGCTGTAAACTGAATTCGCCCGAGGTCCCCGTGTGCAAAGGCCGCTGTACGTGAAAGAGCTGTTTGGTGGCTGCGGGCTCGCGCAGGGCTTCGTGGTAACCACCGGGGAGTCGCAGCTGTTGGCATCCGGGCTCTAGGCTGGTCTGCAACTCTGAGCTTAAACGTACCCCGTTAGTAACGATGGACTCGGGGCCGGGCGAAAGGGCACGAATATTTTCGTTCCATTTCAAGGTCCACTGGGCGTCTTGGGGAAATATGCGAAAAGCATGGTTGGTATCCAAGGCCAGGCGGCGCGAGAGTTGCTCGAGGGTTTCGCCTTGGCTGATAAGGGTTTGCAGGGTGGGTAACTCTTGCGGACCTTGGAAGGTAACAGCGGTTTCTGTAAGACGTTGGCTGATTACTTCTTGCGCATTTTGCCTATTGACGGCGAACGGGGCGACTTGTTGGCGCGCTACCGGATCAGGCAGTAGGCTCATCCAGCAATGGTTGACGCCGCTGGTGTAGCTGGTGTAGCGAACATTGTCTACGTACCAGTGAGTTCGGTTGGTGGCAGTTATGCTTGCGACTTGGCCTGCACCATAGGCTACGACCAAGGTGAGTTCGGCACCAAGCTGAGGTGGTGTTTCGCAGTCGCATTCAACAAAGGCCAGAGGTACGCGGTTGATTTCGTTGTAAACAGACAGCTTCGATACAGACCAAGTGCCTGGCTCTGAGATGCCTTGTAGTGTGAGGTGGAGGTGCATGGCAGTTATTTGTAGGTATGGTAGGTATGGGTTATTTGCTGATGTGGGCTTAGCTCAGGACTTGCACTTTGGTTTGCGAGGGCGCAAGGGTCATGCCAACAATATTTTTGTCGTTATGTGTGTTGGGATCGATATTGCGCACACATTCTTTGCCGCCCATAAAGAGCTTGGCACTTCCTTTGACCGCGTTGGCTGGGCCCATGATTTTGCCGCTAACAACACCACCCATACTGCCCGCCGCATCTGCTAAGGACATGGGGATGGTACCTTTCATGGTGACTGCAGGTAGGCTTACGATAGTGAGCTTGTTGAACACATCGGTAGCCAAGGAGTACATTGCTTGATTGGGCTGGGGTGCAGGTATGCCAAAAGGAGGCATTTTGTAGACGCCTGCAGGCCCCATAGTTTGGTTAGAGGCTTGGGTGGTGGCAAAGCTCATCTTGAGATCCTTTAGGGTTTACGTTGAGGTTGGTATTGCTCGGCGCAAAGTAGTTGATGGTCTATGGTTTGACATTGAGACCAATCGCCATCGGTAGGTAGATTTTTAGCACCATGAATGTCAGCTTCGTACAGCTGTGCTCCCAACAGGCGCGCGCGCTCGAGGTAAGCATGGCGCAGGCTGGCTTGGCGCAGATCGGCACCCTCAAGGTTGGCACCCTCTAGGTTGGCACTTTGTAAACAGGCTTGGGCGAGGCAGGCTCCACGTGCATCAATAGATTCCAGCATGGCCTCGGCCAGCATGACGCGCCGAAAGTTTGCACCTTGGGCTCGTACGCCGCTGAGGTTAGCTCGATAGAAACCGCAGCTACTGAGTTTCGCGTCGCGCAGATCGGCGCCTTGGAGGTTTACGGCACTGAAGCTGACGTATTCAAATTGGGCACCGCGCAGCACGGAAGCTTGCATCTGTGCTTGCATAAAACCACAGTGGCTGAGTTGCGCAGTAGACCAGTCTAAGCCCTGGAGTTGGGCGTCAGAAAAGAGCAAATTGCGCCCGCGCAAATTGTGCAGTTTAAGGCCGCGCAGGTCGGTGTCTGCCAAGTTACAATTTTGTAATTGGAGGTTTTTCCAGCATGCCGCATCCCAAAGGCAGTTTTGGACGGTGAGACGCGTGGCAGTTAGTTCTTCCCACCGGCTAGCACGCAAGTCGCAATCGTTCAATTGAACATGCTGCAGGCTGGTATTGTGCCATGTGCTGTTCCGCAGGTCGCAGTGGCTGAACCCGACGTGATCAAATACTTTATTAGAAAAATCAACGCCTTGCAGGTTACAGTGTAGGTAGCTGATCCGGTGACTACGTTGATTGCCAAATTTGTACAAACGTAAGTCTTTACCCTCAACGACCTGCGCATGCGCTTGATCTTGCTCATCGTGTGCGCTAGCAGGCGCTACCAAGTCTAGGGTCGGTTCACGCATGAGTGGGCAAGTCTAGTAAGGTGTTGGATAGGTCTGCTTCCATCAGGTCGCAGACATCTAGGTTGGCGCCTGTGAGGTCGGCCAAACGCAGAACTGCTTTGCGAAAACTAGCCCCTCGGGCCTGAACAGCACACAAGTGTGCGCCAAGCAGTTGTCCACCCTCAAAGGAAGCACCTTGCAGGATCGCGCTGCTGAGCGCGGCTTGGGCGAGGTTGGCATATTGGAAGCTGGCTTGGCGCAAATTGGCATTAGCAAAATTGGCGCCGCCCAAGTCTGCGTCACTAAAATCAGCCTGTAGGAGCTGGGCGGAATGCCAGCTGCTTCCGGGCGCCTGAAGGCCATTTGCCTTGAGCTGGGCAAAGTTGGCATCTAGCAGGTTACAGCCCCTTAGGGTAGCAGTGTTGAGGTTGAAGTGTGCGCCGCTGGCGTCCGTAAATTGGCAATCGTTAAATTCAGCACTACTAGCTTGGCAGTCGGTAAATTTGACATTGTTGAGCCTAGCTTTTCGCCAATGTGTCTGTTGTAGCTGCGCACTTTCAAAGTTGGCGTTGCTAAAGTCGCTATCTTCAATTTGACCACCTTGTAGCCGGGCTGCACTAAAGTTAGCCTCGTCAGCGCGACAGTCTTGAAGCTGAATATCTACACATTCGCTATTGTTAAACTGGGCAGCATGGAGTTGGGCTTGATTTAGATGAGCACCATTCCAATAGCTGTTGGTGGCGTGTACGGCGTTGAAGTTGGCCCCTTGGCAATCCGCCTGTTCGAAATTTGCATCTACGAGCTGCGCGGCCACCCAAACGCTGTCTTGGCACTGGGCCATACGCAGGCTGGCTCCGGTGAAGTCTGCACCCTCAAGAAAGACACCACGGAGATTGGCTGAATCCAGCTGCGCACCGCGCAAATCGGCACCGGCAAAGTCACGGCCCTCTAAGTTAAGACCCCTTTGGGTGGCAGCCAGTAGCGTTGCTCCTAAGGCTGAAGCAATCTCTGGGCTAATCGGTTCTTGCCAATGCGCATCGCGCGCCATGCGTCGGGTAGCGTCTTCGTTTCCGACCAATGGTGGAAGTTGCAGTGTAGGCTCCGCGTCTAGGTCTGAAACGGCTAGGCCGGGGTTGAGTTCTGTCGCTTCAGCTTCTGTCTGAGTTTCAAATAAAGCGGCTTCACTGGCTTTCGCTTCCGCCTGGGTGGTAGATTCTTCCGTGACAATAGTAGATAGCTGACGGGCTATATCTTTCAAGGCGTCTGCACTTAGGGGCTGTTGGCTTTGGACTTGGGTCAATAAAGTTGCAAATTCTTTAGATTCAGCAAGACTTTCTATTTCTTGTTGTAAAACAGTATTTTTTTCTAACTGTATTGCCTGAACGGCAGCCCAAGCGGGAAGTTGCTGATTTTCTGCATAAAATAGGGTTTTGAGGGGGTTAGGGCTGCCGTCTGGTAAGGGTTTACCGGTCATACTAAAAGCGCCACAGGCTGCCTCTTGCAAGGCTTTCAGAGGATCTATCGAGGCCGCTTGATTCAGACCTGTATCGACTCTGGCTTGACCTATATCGGCGCAAGCAGCATTCGCTACTTGTAGTTCCGTTTGTAGAAGCGCCTGTTGCCCAGTGGTTCCTGTAATAGTTTCAGGCATGAGGTGCAACGGCAGCTCTGAGGATTGGGTCATGTCGAGGAGTGTTGCTGCAAAGCCGGGAGCAGGCAGCTCACCCTTAATCACAGATTGAAGCTCAACAGGCAGCTTGCTCTGAGCCTCTTGCATCGCCGGGAGATGGGCCATGGACTGTTGCAAACCTTCTCCCATTTTTTGCAGTTGGTCGGCCAGGCCTGCTTTTTGCGCTGGAGTAAAGTTTAATGCTTCCAAGGCTTGGGGTTCAGCTAATTCAGCAAATAGGCCGTCTGGCCGTTCGCCTTGCCCACCACCTGCCGAGTCCGTGAAGGTTTTGAGGAGAATTTCGGCAACATTGGGGCTACTCGGGTCACGCAGCGCTTGGCTTGCTTGTTGAAGCTTCGCTTCAAACTGAGCCACAGACTCTTTCATGGTCAATAGAGGGTCTGGTGGGCTAATTGCATCCTCAGTTATTGAGGCGTCTTCTAGCAACTGCTCTGCTTGCTCTTTGATATTGAGCACTGTGGTTGGCGCTGCAGCAGTCACTGGAACGCCTTTAGGGCCGATCGGTGGTTCAGCCAATAATGCAAGCTCTGGCGTCAGTGTAAGTATCGTGGTTTGTCCCGGCATAAGGTCGGCATCTCGTTCGGAAGCATCCATGCGCTGGCCCCAGACACTACGTTGGCGCATCACTTCTTCGTAGTGCTCTAGCGGCTTGGGCTGATCGATGTCTTCAAGGGCAACCATCAGCGTGGCTAGGTCTCGACCATGCGTGCCAACATTTTGGATTAGGCTGCGATACGCGAGCACAGCGATGCCCTCGTCAGGGAACAGGGCAATGGTGTCAGCTACGCTGGCGCTACGTTCCAGCGGTGCGGTAGCATCTCGCTGGACTAAAGCAACAGCATTCACGGCGGGCAGCTGCCAGACCAGTGGCGCTTGTCCGTGGATAAAACCCTCGAGAACAACGGTGTCTCCTGCCTGCCAATAACCTGATGTCCATTGATCAGGCTGGGCTAGCATATAACGATCAGGGTCGACATCGGAGGGAGGGCCTGGATGGATATCGGCTAACCATTTGGAGTCGTAAGTGCCAGCACTAGTTTTGCGAGGCCAGAGCGGACTGACTGAAGCAAAGCAAACAGGGGGTAGGCTTCGGTCGGGCTGAACCGGAGAGCTGTGTTGTCCACCTCGAATTTCGAAAGGTACCAAATTGGGCAGGTATGCCATTTGATGATCTGCTAATAATTGCTCTGCGTCAGCGCCTATACCCCAAGGATTTAACGAGTGATCTACACCGCCGAAAGTGCGGCTCCAAGTAAGGGGCATTTCGGTAAATGGTTGTGGTGCAGTGACACGCCAACCCAGCAACCCAGGTTCCCAGTGGCGGTCTCCAAAGACACTAATGCTTTTGTTAACGGTACCGCAGCGCAAACTAACTTTGCTTTGTGTTATGGCCTGTTCACTGCGCAGGTGACCAAACAGAAGCACCTCACCGCGCGGTTTAGTTTGCCAAAGATCAAAAGCTTGATCAGTCACAAGATGCTTATCTATCAGAGCCCACAGGGCTTGATCTGTCAGCGCTTCGAAGTCTTTGCTCAAACGTAGCGCCACCAGGGTAGTGATCACCAGCTGGTCTTGGTTTGCTCCGGTCTCCGATAATGGCTGTGGAACCCAAGCGTGCATTGCCTCTAATGTGTAGGGTTTAATTAATCTCATTTAAGATTGTTCCGTTCCCTTGAAAAGCTTGAGCACGTCATAAAGGTTGTGCCCATCTTTAGGCAAACGATTCAAAAGGTCTTCAAAAGTGGCATCGCGCCAACTCACCAAACCTCGTAATACCGCCGGTACAGGACTGTGCGGCTCCACGCGATGCAGATAAGCAGCAATCTCATCGAGCTGCTCATAGGCGCGTTGTCTTGTATAACCTTGAAACCCACCCATGGGTGGCGCCCCTAATCCATTGTTCGCCCCTGAGTTCAAAGTGCTCTGCGGCAAGGGTGGGGAATCGGCAACAAGGCTTAGATTGCTGGGACGGCTAGCCATCCATTCAGCTTGGACTTGCTGGCGTATTTCACTAAAACTAGGGGCATCGTCGGGGAGTTGTTCGTTGAGGAATGCTTCCAGCCGGTCGAGATCCGTGCGTATAGCTTGCCAAGTATAGTGTCGGATACGCGGATTTTCATTTGATATATTCGTATCATCGGCTTGTAGCACACCAGTAATAATCCAAAGTTGTAACTCACGAAGCAACCAAATTGTGGGACGCAAGCGCAAGCTGGGGTCCTCAGGCTCTAGTTCAGGATGAACACCTTCCCAGAATTTTATGTTCAATTCGACAAATGCGTGCAGGCCTTGGGTCAATCCTTGTAATTTGAATCCATAGACTAGGCTTTCAGTCAGCCAGGCAGCAACCTGCAAATCCTTACTACGCGTGCTGAGTAGTTGAACGCATTGTCCAGTGATCGCTGACCAGTCTATTTTTTTTACTTTACGCTGCCAGTGCCCAGCATGAAAATCTGCATTGTCTGGCATACGGTCAAGTCTAATACGACTGTAGTCATCGTCGTATTGAAGATTATCCCCACATTGTGACAGGCCTGTCAGGGGCGCTAACACGCCTTCTAGATTAATTGCTAAGTAGTCGTTCAATTTTCTATCCTAGATTCTAAATCTTGCCCTGAATTGTCATTGCCATCTTCAGCAAGTTCGTATTCTGCTGTTTGGTAGTTATCGCTTCTAGGCTGCAGTTCAGAGCGGCGACGGTCCGGGGAATAGCTGTCAAAAGTAGGCGCCTTCGTCGGAAAATCAAGAGCCAGCGGTCCTCGACCAGGGGCCATAAGCGTCATCAGAAATAGTGCTGTTTCATTGCCCTTAGGCCCCACCACGTTGACCGGCAGTCGTAAGGTGGTTGAGCTGTAACCATCACCTCGATAAGCGTAGCGGCGCATGAGGTCAAACAAAGCCCAGTCACCTTTAAAATGAAAACTTACTGTACGATCACTCACTTGATAATTGCCAGTTGTGCTGACGACTGGGCGGTAATCTGAGTTGAGGGCCCAGCGAACCTTCAGTTCAATGGGGTCGCCGACGCGCCATTCAAGTAGTTCTTTATTGCGCAATCCATAGCGCTTAGCGGCTACAGTCATTGTAGCGTCAACAATTTGGTCTGAGAGCACCGCTTCACTTGGGTTGGTGCGTAACTGGAGTTGCAGGCGCACGACAGGCTCAGCGACCTCGTTAGTTAATGGTTTGGTGTCCAGCCCTGCGAATCGGAGCGATAGAGCATCAAGTTGGCTTAAAAATACACTTACCGGATCCGGCCATTTACTGACTTCTACGCCCACGCGGGTTCGTAGTGCTCGGTAACGCGCTAATACTTGTGCAAATCCTTGCTTAGTTAGTGGATTCGCACCTACGCTCTGGCCAAAGGGTATGCGACCAGAAATGCTTGTGTTGAACCATTTAGCAAACTCAAGGTACCGCCGCTTTAAGTGGTCTTTAGCGCGTAAAGCGCATGCCTCACTGACCAAGCGATCTAACGCTGCGGTCGATTGCGAATAATAGTCGCGTCGATAGGCAATTACAGGACGCTCCATAAGTATGCTAGCGCAGTCTTCAGAGCTATCCATGCGAGAAAGACGTGTTATGTAGGCATCGAACTCAGCGATTCCATTGGCAGCATTGCTTGGCGTTCCTTGTTCAAAGTTCGTAGTGCTCTGAAGTAAGGTCATCCAAAAATACCAATCATCTCCAGAAATTTTGTTGCCCACTAGAAGCGTCATTGCATCTATAAGCGGTTCTGCCATTGTGAGGTAGCTCTGCCTAATACGTTCACGTGCTTGTAGAGTCCGCTCTTTAGGATTGATACGCAAGGCATACGAAAGAGTCTGGTTAGGTTTTCCTTCGTTGACCCATCGAGTCACCTCCTCAATCACTTCACGGTAAGGGTCTTCACGTCGTAATCTTGCGTCTATCCGAGATAATGCAGTATTTAATTCACTTTTGAATAATCTGCCCACATGACCATTGAGGTTATAGTCTGCCGGAAGCGGTATTGCCTCACGATACAGCCTCACGGCCGCAATGAGGTTCGCAAGATCTTCCCTATCGTAGCGTTGTTCATTAGGAGGTTTGAACAATGGGTCGCGAATCAACTCTTCGCCCATGGGTTCCTGCGCAGAGGCCATCATAAATACATCCTCGATCGCAGAGCGTGATTGGCGTTGAACCAACGCGGCGATACCTAAACGCCAAGTTGGATCGAAGCCGCTCAAAGTGCTGGCCAAAAATTCAGAGCGAGCGGCGATGATTGGTCTGACGGGCGCCAGACTGGCTGGACTAAAGCGCCGAGACAATCCTTCCATAGCCGAACGTCCCGTGACCGAATTCGTCTTCATGAATGGCTGACCAGCTAGGCTAGTGATTGCACTTGAAAATCGTTTAAAGTCAGGTGTTGTAGCCCATGCTGGTTGCGCATCGTCGGCCTGTATCGCAAGTCCTACACCTAGCACTTTAAAATTTTTAAGCTGCTGGCGCACTTGTTGACGTCTTTGGATGGCGCGTGCCGTGTATTCTGCGACTTGATCTGGACTGAGAAGAGTTGACTGTGTCATTCGGGTTGTCGTCCCAGACAGATATCGGGTGAAATCCGACATCCCCCCCAACAAATGGCGGGCGCCAGCACCCTCCACCTCGCGCTGAATAATCTGGACTGCATTAGCCATTTCATGTACTTGCTCGACTGTGGGTGTATTTCCGCGCTGCCAATTTTCAACTGTTTCTTGAATATTTTTCAGCTCGACCAACAAGGGATGAAAGTCCATCGCTTCCGCTACTACACGCTCCCAAAGCATACCCAATGCGCGACGCGTTTCTGGACGAACTTCAGCCGGCCCAGGCAGCATACTAAAATTTAATTCATTAAAGACGATGAAAGGAATACGTGCATCCAGTGGAAGCTCATCGCTCCATTTTGTTGTGAAATCCAAACCCAAAAATTGCAACAATGCGCGATAGGTTTGTCGTTCCGGTAAATCTTCTGCATGGCGCATCGCTTGGCCAATAAGTTCGCGATCGTCCAAGAACCGACGTAACTCAATAGCGCCGCTCAACGCCTCCACATAATCAGCAGATTGACTGTGTTGTGGCTCAAAGAGCGACTTATCAAGCTGCGGCACATCGGATCTTAAACTACGTATACGCGGCATCACGTATTGCTGCTGGAGTTTTTGTGCTAAGTATCTTAGTTGTATTTCTTGGCGATCATCCCACCAGCTTTGGGGTACTAACCAGCTCACCAAACTTGCATCGGCTGTTCGCGCAATATCCCCAACCAACTGGCGAGCAACGGCTGGCTCATTATGTTCGGGGTTATTTGTCTTGGCTTGACGTTGTGAAATAGTTTCAAGCACAGCAGCATTCCGTTTATAAGCTGTGACTTGGCCAGGTAGCCAAACCGCGGCCATCCCCAGCAAGACTGTGGCGAACAGCAGACTAGTCACAGCCCGACGAACCAGTGTCGCACGATATTTTGGCGTGCTTTGCGCAAGGCCTGGTTGTACAAATGCAAGTTTGTGCATGCGCTTGTCTACCAAGACTCGGTGTGGTGCTAAGTTATCAGTAACTATATCTTGTTCCAAACCGCTCAAGTAAACACCTTGCAAGTGTGGCTGATGAGGTGCTTGTTCAACAGCTTCTTTAAGCCTGCCAAGCCAAGCAATCAATGATGTCTTGGTATGAGCCAAGTTTTCTGGAAATTGCAAAGCAGCACTACGCTCACCCAGTTTAATGGATGGTGCAGCAGCGCAGATTTCCCACCACACCTTTGGGCCTATATTCACGCCCCATGTCTTGAAAGCGCGATCCAAGTCCATGCCAATTGTAGATTGAGTGCAAATCCAATGCAGATCTTGCTGGCCACTCATGCTATGCGCGACCAGTCGAACATATTCAGTGTAACCGCCCAGACATTCGGTGTCGGTAATAACAATATAGAGCGGCAAACGGTGCCCGGTAACTGCGCAGATAGACTCAATCACCCTGATGAGTTTTTCAAGAGAGTCTTCTTTTTTTTGTTCAAATTGTCGAAGCTCCTCTATGCTAAGGCTAATGATCAATCCTTCTAGAGGTCGCTCAGGCCGCTCACGAACGACTCCTTTGAGCAGATTCTGAAATAGGTGCTGTCGGTCTTCATTCGCGTAGAGAGAGGGCGATACGCTGAGCACTTGTAACTCCCCCAAGTCCCACCACGAGGCCCCAATTTTCGTATCTGAAAATGGTTTATTAGTATCCAGCACGGTACTCTGCAACAACGCTAATTTACCGAGAGTATCAGCACCCAGTAGCATCCAAAGCGGTTTAGCGCGTATCGGTAGGAAGCGACTCACTGACCACCAAAAACTATTAGTTGCGTCTGCTTGGAGCAGGACTTTCGTAAGTCCAAAGTTTACATTTGGTGCAGCAACCTTTTCACGAGTTAACTTTTTCCAGAGCCAGCGTGCAACTAAATTTAATTTAGAACCGAGATAGCGAAGCATGGGGGGCAGCCGTTTGCCTATCCTGATTAAGAGATAAATTAACAGCGCTATTCCAAGGCACGCGAATATTATTAATAGAGCCAGTCCAAAATAAGGCATAAATGGTCCACCTACAACCGAAATCGATTGCCACCACTGGCCTAATAGTGCAATTAAGCTTGTCATTATGTACAACGAATACGTGTGAGTTGGTCGGAGATTTCCGTGTAACCTATATTTGCTTTTGTAACGCTAATCCAAGCGAATTGCATTACAAAAAGTACAACTAAGAACACGAGCCCTATCAAAGGCCAAAGCAATCGACGTACCACCATGGTCCATTCCAATGGCGATGTTGCCCGTCGCGTTTCAGTACTCATGCTGGTTACCCGTGGCTTCAAAGAAATAAGTCGTAGCTGCTCATGCACGTTACTTAACGCTGCAGTATTGGACCCCCCTGTATATTTGCCTTGAAAGCCAAGTGATATCAGTAGCAGATAGGCAGGTGCTAACAATAGATCGTGCCGGCTTTGATACCGTAGCACGCGGTCAATTCTTTCAAATATTTGCTCGCCAGACAGCATCGAGCCAAACAATAGCCTTTCTACCGAAGTGACGTATGGCTGTGGCATTCGACCACGAAATGACTGAATGATGGCCTCATCCGCCCATGCTGCCAAAAGATAAGCAAACTCACTCAACATCTCTGGTAGGAGCTCTCGTCGTGACACTGCTAGGCTATCGCATAACACTTGTATTCTTTGGCTGATGTCGCTGCATGCGCCCTCTAGTAACAGTGGCGATATCGGTCCAATAGCTGTCCCGTCAGCCTCTTTTAACGCTTCAATACGTGGGCCTAACTCTTTAACCAGCCGCACCATATCAGGCACCAAAAAACCATTGTGAAAGTAATCAGTAGTATCCATAACTTAGCAGTCTATTTTGAAAATCGTGCATCATCACATAAGCAAAATAGGTATTTTTTATTTTTCTTATCTTCTTTTCTCAATCTCAAATTCACGTTAAATTTCTCCTGTTTTATATTGCTAAATTGACTACTTTAATCACTCGTCAGCTCTCACATAAAATCCTAATCAGACGTTTTAATAATCTTCGGCTTGGGTGACTTAAAGCGGCTATATTCAACAAAATAATTTCATCAAAAACGGTCTCGTTTGTAATGAACTACACACATTGGAATCTTCCAGAATTTTGCTAAACTCCACTTTTCCCATGTTCACAAATGCCTCATTAAATATGACCTAAGCATAGTGTGCATTCGGTTTAAAATAAAACTTCGAAGTTATATGTCTCAAAAACATTCTGTGCATGGGCATTCAATCCGAGCTTTTCTTTCTCTGTAGCTACATTTTTTAAAATGGGCTAATTATTGAAATTAAAGACATATACATATTTCAATATTGTTTCGAATGCGCGTCAGTCGTTAACACTTCGGGCGGTAACTGACAGCGGGGCAACTGTATTTCTGTCCTGTAAAAAGTCAATGACTACTTGCCGTGTGTATGCTTTAGGCGCCCTTTCAAAACTGACAGTTATAGAAAATTGGTGGCCTATATCCTTTACTTTGGGTAGCGCTTGCACTTGCCTAGCAAAGCCGCGAATTCGGGTTTCTCGGTGCCGTTTTTCATCGTCTTTCCAACATATAAGGGCTCGATCTAGTGCGCTAGACAGAACCTGCTCATTAGAGTTGGAAGCACAGTTGACTGTAAATACAACTTTGGTTGAAGTCCATTGAAGCGGTAGGTCTAGAAGCCAACATGAGTCAACAATTTGACACTGTAACTCTTCTTGATTACCTTTACTTTCGACTACTGTAGAGGCATGCTTAAGTGGCATTTCATGCAAAACTTTTTCAAGTTGCTCTAGCACGTATCCTAAGCTATTACTGGGACGTTCGTGTTGGTAGGGCGGCGGCGGTTGGTTTAAGCTTGCTTTCGGACTCACACTACTAATTCGGGCAAGCACTCCGCAAAGGTACAATAAAGCTTGATAAGGATGGCCCATCAGCGACTGAGACCAACACTCCAATCTAGTCAACTCAGCCAGCACAGCAACCGCCTGCGCATGCCAACTTGACTTAGGATCATCCATTCTCAAGCCTACTAGTGACTTGCGCATGAATACAACTAGACCTTGCAGTTGCTTGGCAAACGGGCTGTCCATTGGTATGGCAGTGCAAGTTGGCAATTCGTTAGAAAGACTATACCCATCTGCTTCTTTAATTACAGTTGCAACGGGAATTTGTAAGTGAAGTGAGTCTTCTGGATCCCACCGCATTAAGCGCAAGTTGGGTGCTCGACGTGAAACGACAATACGAAACTCTCGGTCAAAAGCATCGGATACTGGTTCGGTGTGGGCTTGGCACCAACGACGGATCTGTCGTCCATCGAAGTCGTAATCCATAACCGGAATTGCTATAGCATAAGTTTCTCTACTGTCGTTTAATTGAAGAGCTAATGGTTGAATTTGACTCCAAGGGATACTTTTTTTAGCGCTAAATGCGGTTCCATCTTGAAAAGTCCCGCGTACACTCAAAACTTCAAGCTGTCCATACTGCAGCGCGGCAGTATTTAACTCCAGTTGCTGTACGCCCCAAAAATAAGGTTGTGCGCTCATCAAAACGTGATTCGCCAAACTCTCCATTCGCATCTCTAATTGCTGAAAGTGTTGTGGCAGTAGCTGCATACCCTGACTCCAGGCAAGTGGCAAGCTTGGTCCGTCAATATAATTGCGCTTGTTACTCATTATTGAAATTTCATAAATTTTATTTTTTTTGCACAGAAATTCCAGAACTGGTTAGTTTAGCTACCACTTCCGAAGTTTTTGGTAAAAGCACCTTGTGATCGCCAGATCCCAGAATGTCTGCAAAGATCAAAACATGTATGGCATACTGGTAATTGGCGGGAAATTTCATTATCAGTAAAGTTGTATCTGGAATGGTCTCTGTAGAGACAATGCTTAATTTATCAGTGGGTAAACTTATAAATTTTTCTCTAGACTGGAACCACTGTTCAGAAGACAATTTTATTAATTCATTGAAAAGATCTTTGTCATAAACAAACAATGTATCCATCGGCACCGGAAATCCGCCATTTACATCTACGGCAGTTTTAATTTCCAAAGTCTTTAACGGAATTTTTTCTCGGAATAAATTCTGATATGTGGAGCACCCTCCCAGCTGAAGCAGCATTAAACAGGTCATTAAAGAACCTAGCGCACGCGAGAGTGATCCTGTTAAGCATGTATTCAACATAGCAAAGCTTCACCCATCGTTGATTTGGTTGCATGTATTGACGTTTCTTTTTGCAGCCATGTATTTGCTTGATTAAAATTTCGCTTACTAGATATCCACTGATCTTCGCTAAACTGTAAAATTATTGAGTGCTGCACTTTGCATCCAAGAGCGCTGCCATATCCCAATGCACAAGCAATATCGCCCAATCTACTTTGTTGTAGTGTAGCTAGTAGACACACTCTAAAATGCAGGAATAAACTACCTACCCCAGTCGCTAAACTTGCTGCCGTGATGAATTGATCGAGTATTGAGGCCTTTGATTCTTCAGTTCCTAAATCGTGCCAGCCCAACAAGTCCTCCGCTTTGTCTTTTGGTACATAAATGCTTACTTCAGAGCCAGCTCCTAACATGATCGAATTTCCTATCGCCATTCGATGACCCGTTTTAGAACATCCAATGTTATCGCCAAGCCGCAGGGTGTACGACTCTAAAATAGGCACCCGCTGCCTCTTAAAAGCGCTAATCACCACCCGAAAATCTGGTGGCAAAACGCGTGCTGCGACCGCTATATTTACCCCACCGGCACCACGATCTGCAACCATACATGAACCTAAAAAACCGAGATTCTCATTTGGGCGAAATTCTGTCGTACATTCATCATCTGGTAAGCCGGACAATCCCAAAAGAGTGGCTTCGAACATTTTTTCTATAGCTGTATTTTGATCAGTAATTTGATAGTTTCTAACACTTTTTAGCATCAAAAACTGGAGCTCCCAGAAGCGTCTGTTAAGGAGGTCTAGGAATTCGTGAAGCAACTCTCCCTCGCCTTGCTCATTCCAAACTATCCTCTCGACTACCTCTGGAGATATTCGCCCATCCATTCCTGCCAATGTTAAGAAGCCAAGAGTCATGGCAGGCAGATTTATTTCAGACACTCCAGATTCTAGTGTGACTTCTTGATAAGTAAATTGATTGTCGATTTTCGAGCGCATCTGGACTGCGTTACGCAATGGAAAGTCCCCATCTACCATTGCCAATTGCTGAGCGTGAATCAACAAATGGGCACAAAGGTCGCCAAAGTCTGGCTGTAGGTTATTCTCATCATTCAATTTTATAAATTCACTCATGCTGCATCTTTTGCAAGGGGACTGTTCATAGAGACCTCAAACGGCATATTCTGCTCATGCCCTTGACCAATCAAGCCCCGCAGGATTTCTTGATAAACATATTGTCCGGTTACATTTTTTTCTTGAGTGTTTATTGAAATCCGATAGTCTGCCCCTACTGTATATGGAAGATTTGGGTCTACATTGATCCATGGCATAGCGACTAATCGGCGCTCCACGCGTCGTAACGTATTTCTTGCTGCAACTGCATGGGTATTGTCTATCCTTGAATGCATTTCAAAGCATCGCTGAACTCTCGATGTTAGATCTCTCTGAGATGAGCTTCGCCATCCTAAGACATGCGAGCAATCTGAACTCTGAAAAGTCGCGGGATACTGCGGTTCTATATACTTAGAACTATTCCCCAGCAGCCTCGCTCTGTACCCACTAGCCCAGTTTGGTGTTTTTAATGGAGTGCTTGGCTTGAGAGTTTCTGCTGCGTTGCATTGGTGTGCATAGTAACTTATTAAAGCAGTATCTAATGAGCAGCGGCTTGATTCTTGAGACAATCGATTGCCATTAAAACGCAACTCTAATGTCGCATGGGCATCTGAATCGCTTAATCGTTCTTTGCGCACCGCCTGCCAACTTGTCTTTACGCCTCGAGGCCTAGGTTGTCCAAGAGAGCTTTCATTCAATTCAATGCTTTGTTCTAGATCTGATAGCCTTACGCTTTCAATTTGGTAAACATCCCATCGTCCAGCCGATACATCTGTTCGGGAAATCGGATACTGTGTTTGTAAACTTGAGAGAGTAATCGTCTGTGATTGAATATAAAATAAATTAGTAGCTGGTGCGCAGTTTAATCGAAAAAAATCTTTGGCTGAAAGTAGTTCTTGTCTATATTGTTGCTTAACATTGAATCCTAAATAAAAACCTCGGCCTGGAGTTTTCATGAAGAGATTTTCAATTCGAAAAAATGCAAAGCGCTGTGGAAATGACAAATACTCAAGCAACTGCATTGAAATTTGACGATCTTCTCGCCCCCCAGGAAACAATCGATCCTCTCCGTCTAGCCCGGAAACCTTAATGGATAATTTTGGTAGTGTGCTTATCCAGCTGCCGTTTAGCGCGCAACATTGAATCGATTCACACCCCAATGTCAGAGCGTCAATTGCTGCTAGGGCTGTTGTAGTTGGTCCGTCTATGTATATTTGTAACTCACCGGGCATTCCAATACTTAAGTCTGTACTCGCATGGTCAATGCGCAGCACTAAATCTGCACCATGGAGTTCAACTGGGACTTCAGACCATTGCTTATCATCTACAGTAATTGCATTTAATCGCATGGGCCATAACTTTACGGCTTTTTTTGGTATTCTAAAATATACTTTATTGATCTCATCCTCGGTAATGAGTTCTATAGATCCATCTGCCACAGTTAAGCTTGGCTCTAGTGCATCAGTGAGTGGTTCAAATTGAATTACAGCCATACTTGGAATAGGCCCCAGAACTTCTGGCGCTAGACCTTGGATTAGTCCATATGCAACCTCTCCCGGCACTGAGTCTATCTGACGTTTAAGTCGCGTGGCCATAAAGGCCACAGACTCTATGATTTGCTGGGTGCTGAATCCTTTGCAATTACCCCAAATACTCCCCAGTTCGCTACCTAAATTAGGATTCGTCTCGAGAAATTTACGATAGTCAGCCTCTAGGCTACTTAGCTCTTTTTGGTAGTAAGATCTAAAAGACTCATTGCCAAACTGAGGTTCATCCTGCGTCATGATTCAGCAACCCATACAATTTTAATACTACTCGTTTATTTTTTATGTGCCGAGCCCTGTCAATGCTTCACACGAAACGGCACCTTTACTAGAACCGCTAGCATCATATTCGTTATAGGTTACCGCAATACTCTGATAGCTCAGTCGCGCAGTGAACCATGGCAGACTATTATCACGACTATCCTCAAGTTTGCGACCTAGCTCAGAGTGCCCTGGTATGAGTTCAATCGATGATACGAAGACATTTGACATTTCAATCTTCGCAACTTCGCTTATCTTGCCTTCGCTCATTTTGGCCATTACTAATTGCGCCGTTCCCATATTCAGTCCCTTTGCGCATGTTTCTACCAACTTCGGATAAGCTTTATTCATGCGCATGGTGCAGACAATATCGTTATGCTTGCAGCGACCAGATGTTCGTGAATTAGATGACTTATCTTCTACCATGGGCATGGAGATGGCGTGCTCCAAATAAGCAACATCGATTTGCTTTTCGTAGCCCTTCATTTGGGATTCACCTTGAACTTTTACTTGATCAGAGAAATTTAAAACCATTGGTAACATATCAATATCCTTTATTAATTAAGAGTAGATGGGTCAAACTTGTCCTGCTGGCAACTCTGCAACCAACCGAATTGACGCGGTTAGTTCTTCAAGTTGAAAGTGTGGTCGCAAAAAAACAATCGACGTATAAACACCTGGCTTACCTGGTGTCTCATAGACTTTTACGGATGCTTCTCGCAGTGGATATCGGGCCTTTACATCTTGACTGGCTTCGTCGTCCACGGTTACATAATTCGTAATCCACTGGTTAAGATACTTTTCAACGTTGGCGCGAGACTGAAAAGTTCCAATTTTGTCGCGCATGATCGCTTTGATGTAATGCGCAAACCTTGATGCCGCCAACATATAAGGTAGCATTGACGCTAATCGGGCATTTGCATTTGCAGAGTCAGTCATGTATGCCTGTGGCTTACTTACAGTCTGACCTCCAAAAAAGACTGAATAGTCAGTGCCTTTAGCGAAGCATAGGGGCATAAAACCCAAATCGCTTAGCTCTTTTTCGCGCCGATCGGTAATTGCGCACTCCGTTGGGCATTTAACCAAAGTATCGCCCGACAGTGACTTATAGAAATGACTTGGCAGATTTCCTACCTTGCCACCACCTTCAACACCACGTATTGCAGCACACCAGCCATATTGACCATAGGCTTCAATTATTCGTTCTGCCAATACCCAAGAGGAACTTCCCCAAAGATATTTTTCGTGGTTACTTCCTTCACAGTCTTCTTGGTAGGCAAATTCTTCAACAGGTACAGTATTAGGGCCATACGGCAAGCGTAATAAAACACGTGGCAGTGACATCGCTACATAACGCGAGTCTTCACTGTCGCGAAACGATCTCCAAGGCGCCAACTCACCACTTTCAAATATCTTAGATAAATCACGTGGCGCAGGTAACCCGAGAAACGACTCCATATCAAACAGGCTTGGTGCAGGTGCCGCCAATATAGGTGCATGAGCACTTGCAGCAACATGTGAAAGCTCTTCTAATAAACGGATGTCTTGCGGGCCGCGTCCAAATGCAAAATCTGTGACCAACATGCCGAATGGCACCCCGCCCAATGTTCCAAATTCTTCTTCGTAAATTAATTTAAAAAGACGACTTTGGTCGAATCCGGCTGACCTTTCAAAGTCTTTCAACAACTCTGCCTTACTCGCAGGTAGAACTTTTATCTTTAAATCCGAGACCGTAGCTCCCGTCTTTGTTAGGCGATCTAGACCTCGCCAAGTTGATTCCAGTCTCTGAAATTCAGGGGCGTGCATTATTTCATCGACTTGGGTAGATATTTTACGGTCTATCTCTGCAATTTTCTCTGCGATCAAATCGGCTGAGTTGGCTGTATATCTTTGTACTGTTCCCGACACTTGCTCTACAAATTCCGACAGCATCACAACGGCCTTTGCTGCATGAGCCGGATCTTTTACTATCCTACCTTCTGCAATTATAGTATCAAGCAAATTTAACCGAGTTCCGTCAGTCTTTTGTTCTACCAATTCTATTAGTGTATTCACTACATTATCCTCGTGAAGTTAAGTTGGTTTAAGCGTCTTCGGATTGTTCGCTACTAGTCTCACTGTCGACGGCGAGACGTAACTGCTTGACTTCACTCATTGCAATCGCTCCAACCTCTGAATTGCTTACTACCTCCAGAAGCAAGTCATTGAGACGGTCATTGCCCTCCAGCTTGGCTAGCAAATCATTGAGCTTTGCTCGAGTTTCTAGAAGCTCCGCAAGTTGTGGCACGGCTAGCGCGACACCAGCCGGTGAAAATGAATCTAAATTGGTGAAATTTAAATTAACTCGTAAGTTGTTAGCCCCACCCAAACGATTCGGCACACTAATGCTTATGTTTGGATTAAGCCCCTCCATGACTCGCTCAAGGTTATCTGCGTCGACACTAATGAATGATCTGTCCTTAAGTTTAGCGCTCTGCTCCAGAGATGTAGGTGCAAGATCTGCAATTACCCCCACAACAAAAGGCAATGACTTTGCCTTTATTGCATCGCCCACTTCCACGTCGTATGTAATTTGAACTCGCGGGGGCCTTACTCGCCCAATTGTTTTTTGTGTACTCATGTGCATACCCATCAAATAAATTGTTAAAAAGAGACTAGCTTTTACTTATAAACTTAACATTTCACTTTAGTAATTCAATATAAACTAATGACTTGAAAGCATTTTTATATTTTTTTTTGTTTGTGTAAAGCTTTTTTTGATAGACGACATGGAGTGATTTCTTAGCTATTTTTAGCATTCCATTTTTAAATACTAATATTTAAATTTAAATTTAATTTAGGTTTCATTAATTCGTATTTTTTTATTTGATATGATATTTTTTAAATTTAATTAGCGCGAATATGAATTAATTTTTAATATAGTTGATACATTTTTTATTGGTATCAACTAAATTATTTTTATAATTTTTATTACAGTTAATGGTCAATTTTTTAAATTATATGATGAAGAGTTTGTCAAACATTTCTCTGGTCCTCCTGTGAGATCTTTTGCGCGGGACTCTGATCACATAAAATGATTTAACAAATATTTATGATTAGAAAAAAATTAAAGTGCACTTCGTAATTAAAATTAATTTCAATAGTTTTTAAATACTTTTCTTTTCTCGTTGAATGTCTCCATATTCAACCTTCTCCATTTAAAAAATGAACGACCTGAAAATCTTTGATAAATTTTTCTGTTTTTTTAACGCTGCTCCAACATAATTTAATACGATTGATTTGATTGTTCGTCCTATTATTAGTAGTTGCGATCAAGAACAACCGACCTTTTTGTTCGACAAGACTAAACAAAGTCACTAAGTGCATCGTGTATAGCCACGTATTTTTATGCATTCAGCGATTGTGTCAGGCATATCATCCACCCACTGCTGATTGATTTTAGTTGCTCTGCATGAGCACTTCACTAAGTCTGTGGAGCACTTGGCATAGAGATCACTTTTGGTAATCAATATATCTCCGTAAGCACGATCACGCATTGGAAGTTTTCTTGCTTCATTCAGCGTTCAATGCGCTTATCGTTAATACTAACCACCATGTCCTGCTGTTTACACTACACTGGGGCGCGCCAATATTTGCAATTGCGCATGGCATGGGTTTATCCTTAATATTGCTTTTACTGCCACTACATCACTTCATTACTGAGGTGTTATTGATCGACACTCGCCAATGTATGCGATCTTGATCCGGCGGATAATCACCCGCAGCCTTGTGATACGAACAACGGTTATCCCAAATCACCACATCGCCCTTGCGCCATTGGTGGCGGCATTGATTGGGAGGATCAGCCATCATTGCGCTCAAAGCTTCAATCACTGCATCACTATCTGGTGCTGACAAACCATCAATGCTAATAATTTTACGCTGATCAAAATAGAGCAAGGTTCTGCCCGTCTCTGGGCATACAGTTGCGTGGCCTTCAATGGCACTGCTTCATACGAGCCACGCTTGATAGATCACAGCAAAGTCTTGATCACTGAACTGTCTGACATCTGCCCCAGCTGGGCTACCATCATCTGCGCTAAGACCCGCACGATTGCGTCGGAGGAGCCGCCTGGTGCATAAGGTACAATTAATCGAATGGGGCGCTCTGGATAAACCGCCAGCACCACACTCGACAAGCACATCAACAATAAAGCGCGCACTAACTTGCGCATACTGAAAATTTGAATTTCTCCTCCAACAACCACATGAGCAACGTCAAGCTGTACAGGCGCAATTGTTGACTGCACCTGCCGCCTTATTTAATCGCTTGCTTGAACACTATTTGATTTAATTACAAAGTGGCTTGGGTCACAAACTTCGAGACCAAGTATGGGTCCATCGCTTCAGTGCCGCCCTCAGAACCGTAACCAGAATCTTTCACACCACCAAATGGCACTTCAGGCAAGGCCAAGCCCAAGTGATTAATGGTCATCATGCCGGTTTCTACTTGTGCTGCAACTGCTGTGGCCGTTTGTGCTGAACGCGTCCAGGCATAAGCCGCCAAACCATACGGCAGACGGTTTGCTTCAGTCACTGCTTCATCAAAGGTTTTAAAGGGATTGATAATCGCCATCGGTCCGAAGGGCTCACCGTTCATGGCTTGGGCAGTGTTCTCCAACTCGGTGATCACTGTGGGTTCGAAGAAATTACCTTTCTCGCCAATCGGGTAACCACCTGTAACTACGTGACCGCCGTGCTTGCGTGCGTCCTCAACCATAGTAGTCATGGCTTGCTGTCGACGGGGGTTAGCGAGCGTGGACATTTTAGTGTCTGGATCCATACCATCACCTACTTTCACCGCCTGTACATTGGCGACAAATTGATCCAAAAACTGCTGATAGACGCCTTCTTGCACTAAGAATCGGGTGGGTGAAATACAAACCTGACCCGCATTACGTAATTTCATAAACGACATTGTTTTAGCAGCGGCGGTAATGTCTGCATCATCAAAAATTAACACGGGAGCATGACCACCGAGCTCCATGGTTGCCCGCTTCATGTGCAAGCCTGCCAGCCCAGCTAATTGTTTACCTATCGGTGTAGATCCGGTGAATGAAATTTTACGAATCACTGGATGCGGAATCAAATAACTAGAGATCGTTGCAGGATCACCATAAACCAAATTCAATACGCCTGCTGGCACACCAGCATCGGCAAATACGCGCACTAACTCTGCCGGTGAGGCGGGCGTCTCTTCGGCTGCTTTGATAATCACCGAGCAACCAGTAGAGAGGGCTGCTGAGATTTTACGAACCGCTTGATTGATCGGAAAATTCCAAGGTGTAAAGGCTGCCACTGGGCCTACGGGCTCTTTAACTACTAATTGATTGACGCCAGGCATCCGCGCTGGAATCACTCGTCCATAGGTGCGCTTACCTTCTTCGGCAAACCATTCAATCGTATCTGCACCGCCCATCGCCTCCATCTTGGCTTCCATCAAGGGCTTGCCTTGTTCTTGGGTGAGTAATTGTGCAATCGATTCCGCGCGCTCGCGCAATAATTGCGCCGCCTTACGCAACACTTTAGAGCGATCAAACGCCGACACTTGACGCCAGACCTTGAAACCAGCCTCCGCCGCCTCTAGGGCGCGATCTAAATCCGCCTGCTCAGCAAACGCTACGGTGCCTATGGTTTGATGCGTGGCGGGATTCACCACAGGAATTGTTCGCCCAGAGAGCGCTGCACACCACTGACCATTGATATAAAGTTGTACGTTGGGATACATAGTGTCAATCCTTGCTGTCATGTGAAATTAAAATGATGATTCGAAACCATTGAGCCATTCAATAAACATCGCGTATCGAAACCGGATCGAATAGTTCATGAATAATTCAAGAATACTGCAATAAAATTCAACGCATACCGAGACAATACCGAAGAATAGACGACTTTATCGCTGAACGCATAATCGGCGTGATTGAGTTCTTTATTTGGACTCGACAAACAAGGCCAGTGCGCCACTCCAAAACCGTTCATTGCCCTAAAAACTGCTTTATATCAAACACAACTGCGTGTACCCTTCGGTCTGTCGTGACAGAGACGATACCTGCACGGATTGAACTGCAACAAGCTACCCGCTTAACGATTTAACCCTTTTTACAAAGATACCGTTATGCCCCTCAAAATACGTCGCCTCTCCAATGCCCTAGGCGCTGAAATTTGCGATATCAATATCGCGCAACCCATGAGTGAGTCCACATTCGGAGAGATCCACCAGATTTTTCTAGAATATGGCATCTTGTTGTTTCGCAATCAGCACATCAGCCGCGAGCAACATATTGCGTTTAGCCGGCATTTTGGTGAACTGGATCGCCATGAGTCACTGCCCCGCGATCGCCATCCCGATTATCCTGAATTATTGCTGGTGACCAATCGCCCCAATCCAGATGGCTCACCCTCAGACTCGCGCTATACCGGCAGGCTCTGGCATAGCGACTTATCCTATACCACCCAACCCGCATTAGGCTCCTTGCTCCGTTGTTTTAACTTACCCGAAGTGGGGGGTGACACTCTGTTTTGCAACATGAGTATGGCCTATGCGGCCTTGTCTACTGGCATGAAAACACTAATCGCCGATCTGCATGGTATTCATTTATCTGGCACCCGTAAAATCAACAACGCCGAGACCGGCACTGTACGTGCAGCAGAAGTGATGCGACTCAATCCGCCAATCGCCCAACCCTTGGTCCGCGTTCACCCTGAAACAGGACGCAAAGCCCTCTACCTCGGGCAAAAGGTCAAACGCTTTGATGGCCTCACCGAAGCCGAGAGCAAGCCCTTAATTGACTATCTCAATCAATATGCAACTCAGCCCGAATTCGTCTACCGACATCAATGGCGCGAGAACGACTTATTGGTGTGGGATAACCGCTGCACCATGCATCAGGCGTTAGGCGACTTTGATGAAACACAGTTACGCCATCTCGAACGCACCACGGTCATGGGCACAGCGTCTGGCTATATTGTGGCAAACCCATAAATACTCGCATCAGAGTGAAAATTCTCTAACTTATTGATTTTATTTAATAAATTTTAATCGCGACCGTATCGTCGCTGGAGACATTTATGTATTGGCAACGCCCGCAAGCCCTTGTTCGCACTCTAATTGGTATCGCGCTGTGCAGCGTGTTTGGTTTTTTCGCGCATGCCGAATACCCCAATCGCCCTATCCGCATTCTTGTCCCCTTCACCCCAGGCGGTTCAACCGATATCTTGGCCCGCATGATCGGTCAAAAACTCACTGAGGCTTGGGGTCAACAAGTGATCGCTGACAACCGCCCTGGCGCCAATGGTGTAGTGGCCGCTGAGCTTACCGCCAAAAGTAACCCTGACGGACATACCTTAATGTTTGTAGCGATCGGCCATGCAATCAACCCCATACTGATCAAAACGTTACCCTACGATCCAGACAAGGCTTTTAGCGCAGTGAGCTTAACCGCTGTATTGCCACAAATTCTAGCCGTTCATCCTGCTGTCAAAGCCTCGACCTTGCGCGAACTATTAAGCTTGGCTAAGGGACCAAAGCCCGTCAATTACGCCACCGGTGGTATTGGTTCTTCGCAACATCTAGCCACTGAGTTACTCAATTACATGGCTAAAATTAAAATGAACCATGTGCCCTACAAAGGTGGCAATCAGGGATTGTTGGATGTGACTGCAGGTCATGTGGATTTAATTATTACCACTGCACTCACCGTGCTCCCTCACGCCAAAACAGGTCGCATTCGCGCACTGGCCGCAAGCACCAGCAAACGCCTAGAGGTCATGCCGGAGTTGCCAACCATGGCAGAGGCCGGTGTTGCGGGCTATGAGTCGGTGGCTTGGTATGGCTTGGTCGCCCCTGCAGGACTCCCCCCCAAAGTGCTAGAAAAAATTGCCATCGAAACTGTCAAAGCCACTCGCTCTAACGACATGCAAGCAGCCTTGATTAAGCAAGGTGCAATCCCTATTGGCAACACACCAGGTGAATTTACGCAATTCATCAAATCCGAGACTACCAAATACACCAAAGTGATTCGGGAGGCCGGGATTAAACCGGAGTAGTCGGTGCTGGAATAGTCGGCACTACAGTGGCTGATAACGCAGCCGATGGCGGCACGTGCTTTTGGATAAAGTGCAGACAAGCCGCCACACAAGCTGCAGCGTCACTGACTGCAACATGGTAAGAATGACCCGGTAACACCAGCAACTCGGAATTTGGAATCTGCACTTGCCACTGTCGCGTCAACGCCACACTACCCAAGCCGCTGTCCTCAGTAGTAATCACCAAGGTGGGGCATTGTATTCGGGGCAAGTCCGCGCGAATATCCGCATAGTTAATGCCTAGATTAAATCCAACCAAAGACGATACTGGGGCACGACCCATGTATTGCGTCCACCACTGCACGCCCTGTTCTGGAAAGTGCGCACCCAAGCGTCCGCCCATGGTGCGCTCCGCCCAGTGCGCAGCGCCTAATGTTTCAAACTCTTCAATTAATGCTGGCACTAACTCCACGCCTGGCCGCAATGCCTGCGGCGTGCCCAATACTGTGAGCGTCAATATCCGCTCTGGCCGCCGCGCCGCAAACGCGCGTGCAATCGTGCCGCCAATTTTTGCGGCTACCAGATGCACCCGATCAATCCCTAAATGATCCAGCAGACGACAATAGTCATCAATTAATTGATCTAAGTGCCACTCGTAATCGCGTGCCATTGCCGTAGATTGGCCAAAGCCACGCATATCGGGACGCAACACTTGAAAGTGTGTAGCAAGTGTAGGCACCCAAGCAAACCACGCCAGACCACTCTCGGCATTCCCATGAAGCATTAATACCGTCTGTGGCTTCTGCCAAGGCGGGGTAAATTGGTCCACTTGATAATAGAGCTCGCAGTCATCTAGCGATAAATAAGGCATGGCGCGATTTCCGTTCGGTATTTTTAATTCGTTCTATCTAATTCGCTTTAATCTGTGCTTTGGCAATCACCTTAGCCCACTGATCGTAATCTGCTTTGTGATAGGCAGCCAAGGCTGCGGGGGTGCCACCACTGGGCGCTGCGCCATCACTGGCCAGCGCGCGCCGCATTTCTTCGGTGATTAGCACTTTATTCGTGACGGTATTGATACGCTCGACCACCACCGATGAAATCCCTAGTGGACCATACAAGCCCCACCACTGGCTCGATTCAAAATCAGGTAGTGCGCTTTCTGCAACCGTAGGTAACTCGGGGGCAATTGCCATACGTTTAGCGCTGGTTACAGCTAATGCCCGCAAACGACCACTACGCATTTGAGCAGATACGCTGGGAAAGGCTGCAAACAACAAAGAAACATTACCCGCCATCGTATCTATGGTTGCTGGTGCCGCACCCTTGTATGGCACATGCCACAACTTCACCTCAGCGCGTTGCGCAAACAGCTCACCGGTTAAATGACTCAAGGTGCCCACGCCGTTAGACGCATAGGCCAACACGCCGGGTTTCGCTTTGGCTAAGCCAATCAAGGCTTTAACATGCTGCGCAGGGACTGAAGGGTGTACAACTAATACATTCGGAGCATGGCCGATTTGAACAATCGGCGTAAAACTACGCATGACATCGTAGCTGGCTTTGACGCCTAAATGGGGGTTAATGGATAACACACTCGATGAAGCAAATAGTAAGTGGTATCCATCTGTAGGTGAGCGCGCGATGTTCTCGCCGCCAATGACACCACCAGCGCCACCACGGTTATCCACAATAATGGTTTGGCCTAGGCCTTCAGTCAGCCGCGTTGTCACATGGCGTGCCACAATATCAGCTGCACCACCCGCGGGGAAAGGCACCACCACTCGAATTGGCTTGTCGGGGTAAGACTGTGCCAAGGCTGCATGGTCACAAACCCCCATTACCAACGCTATCAGCATCACACCACTTTGGATCTTTGTACGCATTGCGATCATTCCTTTGCTACGGTTCCATCACTCAGCTCATGTCAATCAAGATATTGATTGAATCACGCTAAAAACACTAAGTTATTGATTAATTTGATTAATTTTATTGGTTTGATTCATTAAAGCTTCTTTGATACATCTGATATTTTAAGTCTGGGCTCTACGCACCCACTCAAAGTTCCATACACAATTCAGGTTCACCACTTACCACTGATCACTCATCACTTAACACTTAACACTTACCCGTAAAACGCACATTTAAAATTCACGTTTAGCTTACCCCGCTATTGTAGAGCTTCACAACGGGGGTGCGCAGATAAAAATCTCCTAGGTGTTTCGCAATGCCTGATTCGGATATTCAACGCTTATGATAGTTAACTCTTGCGATACTTAACTCTTACGATACCCAACTCTCCTGTAATCACTAGAACAGTCATAGCAATTCAATATAAACTGGTTACAATCGTTGATGACCGATAAACGCCTATGACCATCCGCGCTGTATAGAACCACCATGAGCACATTATCGCGATGATCTACATTCACTCTACCGCTTGGGTTCAAGATGAAGTCACCAAAACAGACACAACCACACATAGCTATTCGTGGCGCTCGCCAAAATAATTTACAAAATTTATCCCTCGATATTCCACTGCACGAATTAATTGTAGTCACTGGGGTATCTGGTAGCGGTAAATCATCGTTGGTATTTGATACGCTCTACGCTGAAGGGCAACGCCGCTACGTCGAGACATTTTCACCCTATGCGCGGCAATTCCTAGACCGTCAAGACAAACCCCAAGTCGACTCTATTGACGGTGTTCTTCCAGCAATCGCTATCGACCAAGTCAATCCGGTGCGCAACTCACGCTCTACCGTGGGCACCATGACTGAACTGAATGATCATCTCAAACTATTGTTTGCCCGCGTGGGCAACCTTTATTGTCGTGGCTGTGGCCAACATGTACAAGCCGATACCGTAGATCACATCGTCGGCGATATTCAACAACGCGCCAGCAAGCTCACCGATCCACGCTTAATCATCGCCTTCCCGGTGCCAGTACCTGCCAATTTCCAAGCAAGCGAAGTCCAAGCAGCACTGCAAGCCCAGGGCTATAGCCGATTTTTACATCAGTCTGATACCCAATTCGAAGTCATTCAAGATCGACTGCGCCTGAGTAATACTGAGCCTAGTCGACTATCCGACGCAATAGAGGCTGCACTACGCGTCGGTCAGGGACGCGTCAACATTCATCTCGATGAACCACCCACTGCTATTTGGCGCTACTCCACAACGCTACATTGCGCTCATTGCAATATTGACTACACCACTCCAAGTCCCAGCCTGTTCTCCTTTAACTCTCCGGTTGGCGCTTGCGAAGCCTGTCGAGGCTTTGGTCGAGTCATTGGCGTTGATTACGGTCTAGTGATTCCAGACCCCAAAAAATCTCTGCGTGATGGCGCTATCAAAATTTGGCAAACTGCCTCTTATGCCGAATCACAACAAGACTTGCTAACCTACGCCCGCCGGCGTGGTATACCCATTGCTAAACCATGGCAAGAGCTGAGTCAAGATGAACAACAATGGATTCTCATGGGCGACCCCGCTTGGCAGAGTTGGCGCGAATCATGGCCTGGGCACTGGTATGGTGTGGCGAACTTCTTTAAGTGGCTGGAAACCAAATCGTACAAAATGCATGTGCGGGTATTGCTATCAAAATATCGCGCCTACACCCCCTGCCCGACTTGCGCAAGCGCTCGCTTGAAAACAGAAGCCTTATTGTGGCGCATCGGCGATCTAGAAACAGCGACTACAGCTCTGGGCGAACGCGTACGCTTTACCCCGCAAGGCACTACCGTTGCGCCCCAACAGTGGCGCTTATTACCCGGGCTTGGCATGCATGACATCATGACGCTGCCCTTGGAGCGGGTACAAGGGTTCTTTGATCAGCTACAACACCAAAGTGGTGCCCAGGAAGCCACGCATCAATTAATCAACGAAATTTGCGCGCGATTACATTATTTGAATCAAGTGGGTCTGGGTTACCTAACCTTAGACCGGCAATCACGGACCTTATCGGGTGGAGAGGTGCAGCGTATCAATCTGACCACCGCGCTAGGTACTTCACTCGTAAATACTTTATTTGTTCTCGATGAACCATCGATTGGTCTGCATCCGCGCGACATCAATCAAGTGGTCGGTGTGATGCAAAAATTGCGTGATGCTGGGAACTCTCTGGTGGTGGTTGAGCATGAACCACAGGTGATGCTTGCTGCAGATCGTATTTTAGACATCGGTCCAGGCCCTGGCAGTCATGGCGGACAGATTGTTGACTTTGATACCCCCGCACGACTGATGGCGAACCCAAAATCACTGACTGGGCGCTATCTTGCAGGCAACATAGCCGGAGTCTGTGAACCCATTCCAAACCCACCTACTGCCACTACACCGAAGCTACAGTTACGTGGCGTGACCGCACACAACTTAAAACAGCTTGATATTGATTTCCCTCTGCGCCGACTCACAGTACTCACCGGCGTATCGGGGTCTGGAAAATCAACACTACTCCAAGACGTGCTGTATCCAGCACTATGCCAAGCTCTAGGTAGACCTACAGAGGCCCCAGGTCATTTCCGCACTCTAGAAGGTGTATCACACATCAACGACGTTATCTTGGTAGATCAATCCTCAATTGGCCGCACCACGCGATCCAATCCAGCAAGTTATGTTGGCGCTTTTGATCTGATTCGCAAACAATTTGCTGATACAGGATTAGCACAAAGTCGCGACTACACTGCAGGCACTTTCAGCTTTAATTCAGGCACCGGTCGCTGTCCGACTTGTAGTGGCAATGGTTTTGAACATGTAGAAATGCAATTTCTCTCTGACGTCTATTTACGTTGTCCTGATTGCGATGGTCAGCGCTATCGTGCCGAAATACTCGAAGTAAAAATTGCCGGGCAATCAATCGCTGACGTACTGAACATGACCATTGCTGATGCTATCACCTTCTTTCATCAGTCAGGAACTATCGAGCGCGCACTGCAACCGCTCGTTGATGTTGGGCTCGATTATTTAAAACTGGGCCAGCCAGTCCCCACCTTGTCTGGGGGCGAAGCGCAACGGCTTAAATTAGCTGGATTTTTAGCTGAAGCTGCGCAGCGTGCATTTCAGCGCGTGAGCAATTCCAAGACCACCAGCTTATTTATTTTTGACGAGCCGACTACCGGGTTACATTTTGATGATGTCCGCAAGTTACTGATTGCATTGCGCAAGTTGCTCATCGCCGGACATTCGCTACTAGTGATCGAACATAATCTAGATGTAATGCGTGCTGCAGACTGGATTATCGATCTAGGGCCCGAAGGCGGCGATGCAGGTGGTGAGCTGGTGTGCGCAGGCACGCCGGTTGAAATCCTATCCCACCCACACTCTCACACTGCCAAAGCGTTGCGTGAATATATTGCGTCACAATCTCAGCCCCAGCATCCTGTAAAAAAATCAGCTCCATTGCGCCGCACTCTAGCCATCAATACCAAAGCAAAACCTGCTGCCGCATTAATCAGCATCCATCATGCTCGCGAACATAATTTACAAAATATTAGTGTAGATATCCCGCGTGATCAATTTACCGTGATTACTGGCGTATCTGGTAGTGGCAAGTCAACATTAGCCTTTGATATTATTTTTGCTGAAGGTCAGCGCCGCTATCTAGAGTCATTAAATGCATATGCCCGTCAATTTGTGCAAGGTGCACCCCGTCCCGATGTAGAAGCAATTTATGGCATACCACCAACTGTGGCCATAGAACAACGCACCAGTCATGGTGGCAGGCGCAGCACGGTTGCCACCCTCACCGAGATTTATCATTTTTTGCGACTACTCTATGTCAAGTTAGGTACTCAATATTGTCCCGACTGCGAAGTGGCGATTGCTCCCCAAAGTCTTGATCAAATTGCTAATCGTATCAGCACTGATTACCGCCACCAACGCATTGCCCTCATGGCACCGCTAGTCATCGCCCGCAAAGGCTATTACACCGACTTAGCAAAATGGGCTGCCAACAAGGGCTTTGATTACTTACGGGTGGATGGAACATTAACCAGCACCGCCGCTTGGCCACGACTAGCACGTTTTAGCGAACACCATATTGATTTGCCGATCACTGAAATAACGGTGCAACCGGCTCAGCATGCCCAGTTAAGAGCAGGCTTGACTCCTGCGTTAGCGCATGGCCTGGGTGTCGTGCGTATAGTGCCTGTAGTGTCCGCCAATGCCACAAGCAACCCGATAAAGACTCCTACAAGCACTGTATCCACCACGAAACCTAAGCGCCATACCAAACTCGCTCACACTGCAACCTCCGAAGCCACATTTTCGACACAGCGTGCCTGCCCATGCTGCCATGCTAGTTTCCCAGAGCTAGATCCAAGAATGTTTTCGTTCAATTCCAAGCAAGGTTGGTGTCCAGACTGCTTAGGCACTGGCGTTGCACTTTCAAAGTCTACCTTGGCCGCGACAACCGAACAAACCGAAAACGCTGATCGCGTACTCGATACCCTCCTCAATCAACAAGAAACGCTACAACCCTGCCAGAGTTGTAGTGGTCAACGCCTAAACCAAAATACACTAGCAGTACGTTATGCAAAGCGCTCGATTGCTGAATTAACTGCATTGCCAATTGCCCAACTCTCAACTGAATTTAAAACAATTCGCTTATCCGCTCGCGAAGCCACCATCGCCCGCGATCTACTCGCCGAAATTCGTTCGCGATTAAATTTTTTAAGTGAGGTCGGTTTAGGGTATTTGACGCTAGATCGATCAGCGCCCAGCTTGTCCGGTGGCGAAGCGCAACGTATCCGCTTAGCAGCACAACTGGGTTCTAATCTACGTGGTGTTGCGTATATTCTTGACGAACCCACGATTGGCCTACACCCCAGAGATAATGAAATTTTACTGAACACCTTATCAAAGCTCCAATCACAGGGTAACACCTTAATCGTAGTAGAGCATGATGAAGATACGATTCGACGTGCGGATTACGTCATCGATCTTGGCCCTGGTGCTGGACGTCGCGGTGGTCATATTGTTGCAGCTGGCACTGCTAAACAAATTCAAAAAAATAAACAGTCGGTTACTGGTCAGCTACTTGCACGACCACTACAACATCCCACCCATCCAACCCGCGACACCCATCGCCACACCCCATCAATTTATATCCGGGGCGCACGCCTTCATAATTTAAAGAATGTGAATGCACGTATTCCGCTAGGGCGCTTAACGGTTGTGACCGGAGTCTCCGGTTCGGGTAAGTCAACGCTCGCCAGAGATATTCTACAAACCAATCTCAGTCATTTATTGAGCGCAACTAAACGTCGCGCACCCGCACTGATTGGCTGTCGCGAGCTGAGCGGTTGGGAATCCGTGACTCGCGTACTTGAAGTTGATCAAACGCCAATCGGGAAAACACCACGTTCATGTCCTGCTACCTATGTTGGATTTTGGGATGCGATTCGTCGACTATTTGCTGACACGCCAGAGGCGAGGATGCGCGGCTACTCGCCCAGTCGCTTTTCTTTCAATACCGCTGGTGGTCGATGCGAGGCCTGCGAAGGCCAAGGCGTGCAAAAAATTGAAATGAATTTCTTACCTGACGTGCGGGTGCTTTGCAGTAGCTGTAATGGTGCGCGCTTTGACCCAGCTACACTAGCCGTCAGTTTCAAAGGTCAATCGATTGGTGCAGTATTAGCGATGTGTATTGATGAAGCGGTTGATTTTTTTGCCGCACACGAGACCATTCACCACAGCTTACAGTTATTACAAGCTGTAGGCTTAGGCTATTTATCCATCGGCCAACAAAGCCCCACCTTATCTGGAGGGGAGGCGCAACGGATTAAATTAGTCACTGAATTAGCCAAAGTACGCACTACCATTGCCCCACCGACTAGCAAAGCATCCACACGCATACTTCCCCACACTTTATATGTATTAGATGAACCTACCGTGGGTCTACATATGGCAGATGTTGAAAAATTAATTGGTGTACTGCATCGCTTAGTCGATGCTGGCAACTCGGTAGTAGTGATCGAACATAATCTGGATGTAATGGCTGAGGCCGATTGGATTGTCGATCTTGGTCCGGAAGGCGGTGACGGCGGCGGAAAAATTGTCGCGAGCGGCTCACCCTATCAACTCATTGATCATGGTTTGCGCTCACACACTAGTCGCATCTTAAGTCAGTTCTTGCGTGATCGAGGCAACACACGATCTCGACACGCTGTAAAATAGTTCATTGCATTCAACATTACCCGACATTCTTGGAGCTACTGTGTCTTTAGTCACTCATAAACTGGCCGATCTGCGTAACGAATATCGTAAAGAACGCTTAAATCGTCGCGACCTCCATCCAGACCCATTTGTGCAATTCCAAACCTGGTTTGACGCTGCGCTACATGCTGAGCTTCCCATAGCCAATGCGATGACCTTAGCAACTGCTACCCCAGGCGGAGTGCCATCGGCGCGGATCGTGTTATTAAAAGGTTTGGATGCAGAAGGTTTTGTGTTCTATACCAATTACCAAAGTCGTAAAGGTCAAGAACTGAACACCAATCCAATCGCAGCCTTAGTCTTATATTGGGCAGAGTTGGAACGCGAAGTGCGTATTGAAGGTCGTGTTAGCACAGTTTCAGCAGCAGAGTCAGACGTCTATTTTGATAGTCGACCGCTGGGCAGTCGTCATGCTGCAATTGCCTCACCCCAAAGCGCCGTCGTATCTGGACGTAGCCACCTAGAGACACAATTCGCAGCCACGATCGCACAAGAGGGCGATACACCACAGCGACCTGAACACTGGGGTGGCTATCGCGTGCACCCAAACTCGATAGAATTCTGGCAAGGCCGACCTAATCGACTTCACGACCGCTTAATTTATAAGCGGCATTCAAATGGTTGGTCCATAGAACGCCTTGCACCCTAGGACTTTAAGCGTAAACCGATATCAACCCTAATTCCATAATCATTTTTTAGAATCCGCTATCAATCACGCCTACAGTTCACTATCTTGCCCACCTCACTGACTGCTCGCACCTACGAATCCCTACTGGCTTGGTATTTTGTCATTGTATGGGGCTCGGGGTTTCTTGCCACTAAAGTCGGCCTACAACACGCCCCTCCTTTTACATTTTTATCACTTCGCTTTGCTTTTGGTGTGCTGTGCATGATCCCCATCGTCTGGTATACACGACCAGTGTGGCCCACACGTCTGATCGACTACATGCATCTGATTATTGCTGGTCTGCTCATGCATGCCGTGCATTTGGGGGGCAGTCACTACACGCAATATCTCGGCATGTCAGCCGGCATTACTGCAGTACTACTCTCCATTCAACCGCTATTAACTGCATTGATCGCCAGTCGTTGGCTGGGCGAACGTTTAGCACCACAGCAATGGGCAGGCATAGCGATCGGTATCGGCGGTGTCGTGTTAATTGTTTGGCATAAGATTGATATCCGAGAAGCAACACTGGGTGCGCTCATTGCAGTGACCGTTTCTTTGTTGGGTGTCACAGCAGGAACACTATATCAACGCACCTTTTGTCCGTCTGTGGATTTACGTGCTGGTTCACTCATACAATTCTCAGGTACCTTGCTGGTTGTTGCACCACTGGCAATCTGGGTAGAAACCACACCCATTCGTTGGACTTGGTTGCTGATCGCGATCATTGTTATTTTAGTATTCTGCGCATCCATATTAGCAGTAAACGCATTTCACACGCTCATGCGCCGCGGTCAAGCCACAAAGGTGACCAGTCTCATTTATTTCACCCCCATCTTCGCAGTCGCACTCGAGTTCGTCCTGTTCCAGGTTGTTCCTACCTTCATTGCGCTTACTGGCATTGCTATCACTTGCTTGGGTGTGGCGATGGTCACCTGGCAACGTCCACCCCAGACTGATCCTAAAAAGACTGCGTAATGACTCATACGATCTCGATCTACCGTATTCTGCTATTGACCATACTGTGCCATCTGACCTTTGCTGGCGTCCGAGTCACCCTATCGCTCTATGCGCTACACCTCAAGGCCTCTCCACTGATCGTGGGTATTCTCATTTCATTACTGGCCGCTGTACCCTTATTATTTTCTGTCAGTTGGGGTCGCATGATTGATCGCATTGGTGTGCAAAAACCGCTGCTGATCGGCAGTGGCGCAACCCTAGCTGCAGCACTGATCGCTGCAGCTTCACCGGGGCTGGAGACTTTATTTATTGTCAGCGCACTATCTGGCAGTGGTTTTATGCTGATTCATATCTGCGTTAATCAAGTCGCAGGCATGCTGGGCACGCCTGAGCAAAGGCCTAGACACTTTAGCCTGCTAGCGCTCGCATTCTCCACCTCCGGTTTTCTAGGGCCCAGTCTCGCCGGCTTTGCCATCGACTTAGTCGGTCATCGGCTCACTTTCTTAATGCTGAGTATCAGTGCTACCGCTGGAATCATCTTACTCATCACCAAACCTATTCAACTTAAATCAGCAACTAACCATAGCAGTCACAGCCAACCAAAGCGACTCATGGATTTATTTCGGATTCGTGATCTACGACGGGTATTTATTACCAGTGCGATACTCTCAATGGCTTGGGACTTGTTCACATTTGTGACCCCGATTCACGGCACACAACTGGGATTATCTGCAACCAAAATTGGCCTTATTCTAGGTGCTTTTGGTAGTGCCATCTTCATTGTGCGTTTAATACTGCCCATGTTAATTCGTCATCTAAGCGAATGGCCTTTATTAATTGGTGGCATGATTGCCACCGGCTTAGCAATGGTGATCTTCCCACTCATTCATGAGGTATCGCTATTAATGGCTATTGCATTTGTAACTGGGCTCGCTATTGGCGGCACCCAGCCTATGATTATGGCGCTACTCTATAACACAGCACCCGAGGGACGTGGCGGCGAGGTTGTGGGTGTGCGCACCTTCTTAATCAATGTCACGCAGGCTGGAATCCCTCTGCTTTTTGGTGTGGTTGGCGCCACCTTAGGTATGACACCTGTGTTCTGGTGTATGGCCGCTGCCCTACTGATTGGTGGCATCTATATCAGTCGTGGATAGGCACGAGAGCGGGGATAGGGATAGGATCGAAAATGCGAGCGGTCTATGCCTTCAAGATCAATACAGCAGTCACATGAAAAAAGGGCACCACAGTGCCCTTTTTAAATTGCATGTAAGCAATGAATTACTTCAAGTGCTTGCTGAGCAATTTTGTCATTTCAAACATTGATACTTGCTTCTTACCACCAAAGACAACCTTCAATTTGTCATCGGCGTTAATGTTGCGCTTGTTCTTGCTATCTTGGAGGTCATGCTTTTTGATATAAGCCCAGATCTTCTTGGTGACTTCAGTGCGAGGCATTGCAGCATTGCCAATCACTGCACCAAGCTCTGCGCTCAATTGCATTGGCTTCATGAAAGCCGCGTTAGGCTTACGCTTTGCAGCTACTGTTTTTTTCTTGGCTACTGGCTTCTTAGCAACTGCTTTCTTCGCTACAGCCTTCTTTGCTACCACTTTCTTTGCTTTGACAACTTTAGTTACTGTTTTTTTTGTCGCTTTTTTCTTTGCAGCCATCGATTATTCTCCCGTGTGGGTTAGGGTAAATTTTATCTATTAAATTCAAACATTGCATGAATCAGTGCTCCGTGAAGACTCATGGTGCAGACAGAATGCCGATGGATGAACACTTTGTCAATGGGTTGCCATAGGGAAAATAGCAACTTTTCACTCTAGAGGACCACTATCCTCCCTATGTAGCGCCTAAAGTGCTTGGCAAACGCGCAATTCCGATGCATCACTAGGTATGAAATTACACTTTTTGGAGCTCTATTTTTAGCCACTATTTAGCTAAAATTTAGGTCTCTCAGCAGTATTAAATTGGATGGTAGCAGCCACAAAAAATACTAACTTCTACTGGAGAATCACTTGCTACCCATCAAAACGACGGCGCCGCACAACCGATCGTCCATCCTCTATAACAGTCCGCTAAGCGCCAAGTGCACTACTCTTGAGTTGGGCAGCGTATTGCTTACGAAATTTTTGAAATTTTGGTGACACCACATATTGACAGTAGGACTGCTGTGGGTTGCGTTCAAAATATTCTTGATGGTAGGGCTCAGCAATATAAAAGTGAGGCGCAGGTGAAACCTCAGTGACGATAGCTCTCCGGCCATAGATCTGGTTCATCTCTAAGTTCGCTATCATCTGGCGAGCCAATGCCTGTTGCTCTGGGCTATGATAAAAAATCACTGAGCGATATTGTGTACCGACATCATTGCCTTGGGCATTTAATGTAGTGGGGTCATGAATATTAAAAAACACCTCTAATAATTTTTCATAACTCATGATGTTCGGATCAAAAGTGATTTTGACAACCTCAGCATGTCCGGTATCCCCATTACAAATATCTTCATATCGCGGGTTTTCCAGATGCCCCCCACAATAACCAGACTCCACCGATTGCACGCCTCTAAGGGCATCAAATACAGCCTCAATACACCAGAAACAACCGCCGCCAAAAGTTGCTGTTTCTTGCTGATTCGTTGTCATTTGCTCACCACTCCTATTAAACGCCACACATTCACATTATGCCCAGAGAGTTACTGACCATCACCATGGTAGGACATAATGCGTTCGACTTCATTACGTGAACCTAAAATCACCCCTACCCGCTGGTGTAAGCGCTGGGGTTGGACTTCCATAATACGCTGGCGACCAGTAGAGGCAGCACCACCGGCTTGCTCGACAATAAAGGCCATTGGATTAGCTTCATACATCAGGCGCAGACGGCCCTCGACATGCTTTGAGTCCTGCGGATACATGAACACACCACCGCGAGTCAAAATCCGATAGACATCAGCCACCATTGACGCTACCCAGCGCATGTTGTAGTCCTTACCCAAGGGGCCAGATTTTCCTGCCAGGCATTCTTCAATATAACGCCTCACTGGCGCACCCCAGTTCCGCATGTTTGACACATTAATGGCAAACTCTGCGGTATCTAGAGGGATAGTAATGTTGGGGCTGGTTAATATCCACTGCCCTACCATACGATCCAGCGTAAAACCATGTGCACCCTGACCCACCGTCAACACCATCATGGTTGCAGGTCCATACACCACAAAACCTGCGGCAATTTGCTGGCTGCCGGCTTGTAGAAATGCCGCCTCATCCGAAGTATGCGTTTGTGGTTTACGTAGCACTGAAAAAATGGTGCCTACCGATACATTCACATCAATATTAGACGATCCATCTAATGGATCCATCAGCATTAACAGCTCCCCACGCGGATATTGGCTAGGGATAGGGTAGGGCAACTCCATTTCCTCTGAAGCTAGGCCAGCAAGATGGCCGCCCCACTCATTGGCTTGAATCAAAACATCATTCGCAATCACATCTAATTTTTTTTGCACTTCTCCCTGCACATTGTCAGTGCCCGCACTTCCTAATACACCCTCTTGCAATGCGCCTTGCCCAATCGAATGACTGATTGTTTGGCAGCCGCTCGCCATTTGTTCAATTAAAAATCGTAAATCAGCACTAACTGCTTCTTGATTAAGAAATTGTGTCAACGTCACTGCTTGCATGTCCACCCCTTATGAATTGAATATCGATCACTGTCTGCAATGATCAACTCATCACACCGTCAATCGCTACGGTTGCCTAACTGATGGTAATACGCGCAAATTTGCGCTTTCCAATCTGAAATACTGCTGAAGTGCCTGGCGGTAATAACAGACTTTTATTGCTTACTTTTTCGCCGTCGATTTTGACTCCGCCCTGACCTAACATCCGAATCGCCTCTGAGGTGGTTTCTGTTAAACCCGCCTGCTTTAAGGCATTAGCGATGGGAATACCAGCCTCTGGTGCGGTCAATATCACTTCTTCGACTACATCTGGTGCGCTGTGTTGGCGAAAACGTGCTTCAAAATCTGCAAGCGCACGCTCTCCTGCACCCGCTCCATGAAAACGATCGACAATTTCACGTGCAAACTCAACTTTAATATCCCTAGGATTTGCACCAGCGACAATTGACTCCCGCCACTGCTGAATTTGCGCAATCGAGGCAAACGACAATAATTCAATATAGCGCCACATTAAGGTATCTGAGATCGACATCAGTTTGCCAAAAATCTCTTGCGGGGGATCTTGAATCGCCACATAGTTGTTGAGCGACTTTGACATTTTATTAACGCCATCCAAGCCTTCTAACAATGGCATGGTGAGAATGCATTGGGGTGCTTGCCCGTGATATTTTTGTAATTCACGGCCCATCAATAAATTAAATTTCTGATCGGTGCCTCCCAACTCCACATCGGCCTCTAAAGCGACCGAGTCGTAGCCTTGCACCAATGGATAGAGAAATTCATGAATTGCAATCGGTTGATTGCCGCGATAGCGCTTCGCGAAATCATCACGCTCTAACATCCGTGCAACCGTATGGGTTGCGGCCAGCTTAATCAACCCAGCCGCATCCATTTTCCCCATCCAAGTGGAATTAAAAACAACTTCGGTCCGTTGCGGATCTAGAATCCGAAACACTTGCGCGGTATAGGTCTCTGCATTACGTAATACGGCTTCGCGATCCAAAGGTGGGCGCGTAGTATTTTTACCGGTCGGATCCCCAATCATGCCGGTGAAGTCACCAATCAAAAACAACACATGATGGCCCAACTCTTGAAATTGTCGTAACTTATTGATTAATACCGTATGGCCTAAGTGTAAGTCTGGTGCTGTAGGATCGAAGCCTGCTTTAATCCGCAAAGGACGCCCGCTGCGCAATTTATCTTGCAATTCCGATAGCACCAGCAATTCATCGCAACCGCGCTGAATGATTTGTAATTGTTGATCTATTGCGACCATGGAAATCTGCTCACTTTTTAGGACTCAATTGTTAACCTTATCAGGTAACGCACCCGATTAAATCACTGACTGATTAAATCAATTACTTATTAATCAAATACATATTAATCAACTACATATTAAATCGATTGCTTAGCAATAACCTACCGCAACAGGAACCAGACCAAAGCTGGGTCAAAGTCTAGCTCCGTGAATACGCTGTCGACTTACGCAGTTCGCACATCCGCTATATACTGAACAATGCGCTATCCTCAAACACATGCATTACGACTACATACAATCACCTCTGCTTAAATGATGAAATATGCACTATAGACCTGTGATTTTAGCCCAAAAGTGCTTACTCTGGCACGCCGCGATGAGCGGGGCGCCCTGATGCAATACTTTATTGGCTTGATGTCTGGTACCAGTCTGGATGGTATAGACGCCGTATTGCTGTACAGTGGCACGAAACCAAGCATTCATGCCCACACCCATCGCGCGTTCCCTGACGCCTTACGCTCGGCCCTGCTTGCTCTCAATTACTCGGGCTCAGATGAACTGCATCGCGCAGCAGTTGCAGCGCAGGAACTAGCGCAACACTACGCCCTTGCGGTATCTGATTTGCTGCAACAGGCGCAAATGACTGCAGCCCAAATATCTGCGATCGGATGTCATGGTCAGACCATCCGCCATCGCCCTGATGCTGGATACACTGTGCAATTAGTCAACGCAGCACTACTAGCGGAATTAACTAACATTTGTGTGGTGTGTGATTTTCGAAGTCGCGATATCGCCGCGGGTGGCGAAGGTGCACCCCTAGTGCCAGCATTTCATCGCGCTGTGTTTGGTGATGCATTAAGCAATCGTGCCATTGTCAATATTGGTGGCATCGCCAATATCACCACATTATTTCCCGACCAAAACACCGTCGGATTTGACTGCGGACCCGGCAATATCTTAATGGATGCATGGATTCAATCGCAGCTTGGTAAACCCTATGATGATCAAGGCCAATGGGCGGGCCAAGGACAATGCAAAACTGAGTTGCTGAATCAATTACTTGCACACCCATTTTTCGCACGAAATCCGCCAAAAAGTACTGGACGTGATTTATTTCATCTCAATTGGCTACGTGATTATTTAACAGGCCATGAAGCTGCAGCAGATGTCCAAGCCACCTTACTCGAACTCACTGCGCGCACCATTAGCAATGCAATTCGCGCACATTGTCATGGCACCACTGCCGTATTCTTATGTGGCGGAGGTGCTCATAACAGCGCCCTCTTTAATCGAATTGGTGAGCTACTGCCTGAGGCCAGTGTTGCAAGCACCGCACTACTGGGGATTGCAGTCGATCATGTTGAAGCTGCAGCATTTGCGTGGTTGGCACAACGCACGCTCAGAGGTGAGTCTGGCAATCTAGCTGCAGTGACTGGCGCCCGCGGCCCACGCATACTGGGCGCCATCTACCCTGCTTAATAACAATAAGACCTTATGCGGAAAAAGACGAACCGCAACCACACGTAGAACTGGCATTCGGGTTTTTAATGACGAACTGCGCACCTTCTACATTTTCCTGATAATCAATTTCTGCGCCTGTTAAATATTGCAAGCTCATAGGATCTACCAACAAAGTTACCCCACCTTTTTGCAAGGCAGTATCGTCTTCGTTAATTTCTTCATCAAAAGTAAATCCGTATTGAAAACCAGAACAACCGCCACCAGAAACAAACACCCGCAATTTCAGTGCTTCGTTGCCTTCTTCCTCGATCAACGACCGCACTTTGTTGGCTGCATTTTCAGTAAATACCAGTGGTTCTGGCATCATTTCTGTCACTGCATTCATGGTCGACTCCAATTTATCAAGATTACATTAATCAAACTATAACAGGCCTATCTTACAGCAAAGCAGTCACTTCTGAAATTAACTCGGCACGACATGTATGCAAAGCCCCACACTATTCAGTTGCAGCCGACTTAAACTGTAATACCTTATCTTCCTTAGGGTCTTCTTGATACTTGAGAAGACCCTGCACTACTGCACCCAGTTGCATCTCTAGGGTGCGATAACTGACATCCCCGGTCACTTTGGCTTTGCTTTGTAGCTCAACATAATCCAGTGCATAGAGTGGGCCTAAAATAGTGCCGTTAATCACTGCATGCGAGACTCGTATTTCACCCTCAACCCGAGCTGCCTCTGACAGCACTAGCGTGCCCCCTTTATTTTCAGTAGCAATCACATTGCCGCGCACAATGCCATCGATCCGCAAGCCACCCGTAAAGTTCACGTCACCAGTAATGACTGTACCTGCTCCGATTAATGAATCAATGCGTCCTTGTGGTTTAGAGTGTTTTTTACCGAACATGGTGACTCCTTTAATCTATAAATTAACGTCGTGGGTCAGTTTTGGTGTGTCTGATTGACCTTCAAAAATTCGGACTTGAAGGCTTAGTATTTGCGCATCAACTGGAATTTTCAAGACGCCCTCAACACGCTGAAAAAACTTAATGTTAATACGATACTGTGGTTGGGTGCGTTTACTCTCCTCAGGCCAAACAACCGCGGTCTTACGGCCGTTAATCTGCAAATTTAACACCAGCTGCATACTACCCGTAAATTCCTTTGCACGCTCGCCCGTTTGAACTAATAATAAACGATAACGGTATTCACCCGGGACTCCCTCCGGCATTAGCCGAAATCGATTGACGCTAATGGCGCCAGTCTTGCCAGTGGCTGTCAGCGACTGAAAAAAGGCTAAATCCTCTTTTAATGCTGAGTTCTCTTGGCTTAAAGTCTTTACCTGCTTCGCTAGATCTTCGTAAGTTGCATGCTCCATTTGCAGTTGACGCTCTGCAGCAGCCAGCTTAGCGTGGACATCTGCTAATTGTTTTTGTTGATCACGCACCAACACACCCAGCTCTGAATTCACACGCCGTGCTTCATTTTGGCGAAACCCCGCATACTCTAGACCAACATCATAGGTATACCAAGCAATCGCACCAATGACTACAGCCGCCAACAGCCACCGCAACCAATGCACATACCATGGCATTTGCGGGCGCACCGATAAGCGAGGTGCCTCAATACTAAAGCGCCGCAGAAACACTTTGAAGCGTCGCATCATTGGCTACGGCAACAACGCTAACTGCATTAAACCTGTCTCTTCTGGCAAATTGAACATGATATTCATGTTTTGCACAGCCTGACCAGCAGCACCCTTCACCAAGTTATCAATCACCGATAAAATGACGATCGTGTCGCCGCCATATGGACGATGCACTGCTATTCGGCACTGATTAGCACCCCGCACCGAACGCGTCTCAGGGTGGCTTCCTGCCGGCATGACATCCACAAACTGCTCACCAGCGTAGCGCTGTTCAAACAAAGCCTGGACATCAATTTCTCGCTTCAAACGTGCATACATCGTCGCGTGTATACCGCGAATCATTGGCGTTAAATGCGGCACAAATATCAAACCTACGGATTGACCTGAAGCCCGCGCCAAACCTTGAACAATCTCTGGATGATGACGATGACTCATAACGCCATAGGCTTTGAAGTTATCTGACGCTTCAGCCAGTAATGTTGGCACCTCAGCTTTGCGACCCGCACCCGAAACGCCTGACTTAGCATCTGCAATTAAATGCGTGGCATCAATACAATCGGCCTCAAGTAGAGGCAAAAATCCTAACTGTACTGCGGTTGGATAACATCCTGGATTAGCAATGACGCGCGCAGCAGCAATCGCTTGGCGATTCATCTCTGGGAGCGCATAAACAGCTTCTGCCACTAACTCAGGGCAAGCATGCTGCATTTGATAATATTTTTCCCACTGCGCAATATCTTTAATACGAAAATCTGCTGCCAGATCGATAACACGCACACCGGCGTCGACTAGGGCTCGCGCTTCTTGCATGGCAACACCATTGGGAGTGGCAAAAAAGACTAGATCACAACTTTCAAGACCAGCAGCCGCAGGCTCACTAAAACACAAACCGACTCGCCCACGTAGATTAGGGAACATCTCAGCCACGGGCATCCCAGCTTCTTTACGCGATGTAATCGCTTGCAACTCACAATACGGGTGCTGCGCTAATAGTCTTAATAACTCAACTCCGGTATAGCCAGTACCACCAACAATACCCACCTTGATCGTCTTGTGCATCCTGTCTACTCCATGATTATGGTCTGACTAGGCATCCAGAATAAGATGATTAATTTTCTGAATGCGCTATTAAATACACCACAGAGACAACAAAGCCGCCTCATCGGCGGCTTTGTTATTTTTTTCAAAAACGAATGTCGTGTATTACCGCTTCGAGAACTGCTTACGACGGCGCGCTTTGCGCAAACCAACTTTTTTACGTTCAACTTCACGCGCATCACGGGTTACTAAACCAGCCTTACGTAAGGCTGGCTTCAAGGTCAAATCGTAGTCGATTAATGCACGCGTAATACCATGACGCACTGCACCTGCTTGACCAGACTCACCACCACCAGTGACATTTACACTAATATCAAAAGAGTCTAGCTTTTCAAGTAAGACCAAAGGTTGACGTACGACCATACGGCCAGTTTCACGAGAAAAAAACTCATCAACGGGCTTGCCATTGACAACAATGCTACCCTTGCCAGGCTTTAAATACACCCGGGCAATCGCACTTTTGCGACGGCCAGTGCCATAATTTTTATCGGTTTGTAATGCCATAGTCATCAATCCTAAAAGTCGAGTGTCTTGGGCTGTTGCGCGACATGGGGATGATCCGTGCCTACATAAGCCTTCAGTTTTTTAAGCATCGCGTATCCCAAAGGTCCTTTAGGCAACATGCCCTTAACCGCTTTTTCAAGCACGCGGGCGGGGAACTTCTCCTGCATTTTCTCAAAGCTAGTGGTGTAGAGACCACCAGGGTAGCCACTGTGGCGATGATAAAGCTTATCCTTAGCCTTATTGCCAGTGACGCGCAATTTGTCGACGTTCACAACGACGATAAAATCACCCGTATCAATATGACGAGTAAACTGCGGTTTATGTTTGCCGCGCAAACGATGGGCGATTTCGGCAGCCAGACGGCCTAGCACTTTGCCAGAGGCGTCAACGACATACCAGTCACGGGTAATTTCATGCGGTTTAGCGGAATAAGTCTTCATACGTGTTCCAGCGCGATCTCGTGATTCATGGGAAACCATCAATTCTATTGGAAATGTGCTACTTATGTCAAACTTCTCAGCACTGCCTGTAACACTGGCGCAACAAGAACGGCTCGAGTCAAAATCATAATTTTATATTAAAATCAATAACTTATTAACAATTTCAAACATTTAAGGCGATTGAATGTTCAGTTTTTTACTTAGTAATTTTGTGGCTGCATTCCTGATTGTTCCCGGAAATTTGCTATTTTTGATGTTTCTCGGATTTCTGGTCCGCCGCCGCTACCCTGTTTGGGGAAGGCTGCTACGCTACGGCTCGCCGATTCTACTCTATCTGCTGAGCCTGCCCATACTCAGTCACTACCTAATCACCCAACTAGAACAGCCTACGCACGCCCCGCAGGCCATAAAAAACGCCAGTGCCATTATTGTCTTAGGCGGCGGCCGTAGTTTTGCCAGCCCAGAGTTTAATGGCAATGACGCGGTCAGTGTCGCCACCCTACCGCGCTTGCGTTACGCTGCACAATTACACCGTCAAAGCGGTCTGCCCCTACTAACCACAGGTGGCGCACCCGATGGCGGAGGCCCCCCCGAAGGCGCGCTGATGGCTGATAGCCTGCGCCAGGATTTTGGGGTCAGCGTGCGTTGGGTTGAAGACGCTTCCGCCAATACCCATGAAAACGCGCGCTTCAGTTACGCCTTGTTAGCCAATACCCACATAACTACCGTCTATTTAGTGACTCATGCCTGGCATATGCCCCGGGCGCAACGCGCCTTCGAAGCCGCCGGCTTTGTGGTGATACCAGCACCAGTGGCATTCACAACTCGTAATCAGATCACTATCCTTGACTTTATGCCGAGCGGAGTCGCGCTGCGCGATAGCGCCATTTTCAGCCATGAAATCATCGGCGCGCTCTGGTATCGTATGCGCGCAATACTAAGCCCACGTTAAGGTGCGCATGCTTGACGCACCGACTACGCCTTGCAGCCGTATAATCTCATCATTCAACACATAAAGTTTTGATTCCTATTGAAATGAATAAGGGAGCGCCCGCCATGAAAGCACGCATTAAATGGGTAGAAAATGTTTCTTTTATTGCTGAGTCAGGTAGCGGCCATGCATTAGTGATGGATGGCGCCCCTGAAGGCGGCGGTCGAAACATCGGGCCAAGACCTATGGAGGTATTGCTCATGGGCGCGGGAGGTTGCACGGCCTATGATGTGGTGCACATTCTGCGCAAGTCCCGCGCACCGGTGACCGATTGCGAATTAGAGATTGATTCCGAGCGCGCCAGTGAAGATCCAAAAGTATTCACTAAAATACATTTTCATTTTATTGTCACTGGCCACAACCTCAAACCAGCGCAAGTGGAGCGCGCGGTAAGTCTATCTGCAGAGAAGTACTGCTCAGCCTCGATTATGCTGGCGAAAACCGCACAAATCACTCATGACTTTGAAATTCGCGAAGCGTCTACAGCTATCGCTTAGATAGCGCTGTCGCCAATCACCACATCACCTTCTGACTTAGAGTCGATAGGCTAGGGTGGTCATGACCCGCGAACTCAGCTGCATTGCCAGTTTTACCGGGGCAGGTAACACACTACCCCCGAGGTCAATTGCTGTGGTGGCATGACGCGCTTCATCTTCCTGCATTTGCACCACAACCGCCCTACTTTTTTGGTCGTTCTTCGGCAAGCGACTTAAGTGACTTTCTAAATGACTTACTACTTGTTGCTCGGTTTCGGCTAAAAAGCCCAAACTCCAGCGATCGCCAATCGCACCAGCGAACGCGCCAATGGCGAACGATCCGGCATACCACACCGGGTTTAACAGGCTTTGACGCCCCCCCAATTCGCGAATCCGTTGTTCAGTCCAAGCCAGATGCTCGGTTTCCTCGCGCGCAGCGATCTCCAGTGCGGCACGCGCCTGCGGATCACGCGCGGTGAGCGCTTGACCCTGATACAAGGCCTGCGCGCAAACTTCGCCACTGTGATTAACTCGCATCAAGGCCGCAGCATGACGCTGCTCAACAACACCAAGCTCCGCTTCAGGTAAGGCGTCGCCAGGAATAGTGCGCTTGCTATGCGCCGACGCAAACACGGTGCGCAAACCTTGATCAATCACCTCAATGAACGCATCTATTCGTAACATCATAACCTCGGAAAAATTTAACAAGCGTCATTAAGTTATAAGAAGCTAATCATGTCCGTCAAATCATAACAACTCAGTAAACACAATGTAGCACTCATCGATTCACACGTATTTACACGTGCTAACACAAGCACAGCAATCCAACTAAGCAAACAGTCTAGCCAATTCCACCCCGGGATCCGATGCCCGCATAAACGCCTCGCCCACTAAAAAACCATGCACAGCATGCGCGCGCATCAAGGCAACATCGGCCACCGCCAAAATCCCGCTCTCAGTGATCACCATACGCTCAGCCGACACTTGAGGCAACAAGTCAATCGTGGTTTGTAATCGCGTCTCAAAGGTGCGCAAATTACGATTGTTAATCCCGAGCAGCGGCGTGCGTAATTGCAAGGCGATCTGCAACTCATCAGCCGCATGCACTTCCACTAACACCGCCATCCCTAGTTCCAGGGCAACCGCCTCTAGTGACTGCAATTGCTCAGGCGTCAAAGCAGCAACAATCAGCAATATGCAATCAGCACCTGCGGCTCTTGCTGCATATATTTGATAAGGATCCATAATGAAATCCTTGCGTAACACCGGCAACTGACACGCTGCACGAGCGACTACTAAATCAGCCAACTGACCTTGAAAAAACTGCTCATCAGTCAATACGGATAAACATGCCGCACCATGCTGCTGATAACTTGCAGCAATCGCTGCAGGTTCAAAGTGCTGGCGTAATACGCCTTTACTAGGACTCGCTTTTTTAATTTCCGCAATCACAGCGGACTGTCCTTGTGCCACCTTTGCGCGCAGCGCTGCAACAAAGTCGCGCACTGGAGGGGCAACGGCAGCAGCGGCTTGTACGGCGGCCAGCGATTGATGTAGTTGCGCCGCGCGCACTTCTTCCGCTTTAACCGCCATAATGCGTTTGAGAATATCAGACATAGCGCTTCGAGAATTCAATAAATTGATCCAACTTCCGCCGCGCCTCACCATTTGCGATGACCGCTTGCGCCCGCTTTACACCATCCAACAAATTAATCGACATACCAGCAACATAAATACTCGCCCCCGCATTGAGGGCAACAATGTCCCGCGCCGCGCCGGGCTTATCTGACAAGGCTCCCAACAGCATCGCTTTTGACTCCTCGACGCTACTCACACGTATGGCCGAATTATTATGTGTTTTAAGTCCCACATCAGCGGGCGCAATCATATACTCTTTGACTTCACCGTATTTGAGCTCACCCACTGCACTTGGGCCACTAATCGATAACTCATCCAGACCTTCTAGGCCATGCACAATCATGACACGACGACTACCTAACTGCGCCAAAACCCGCGCTTGTATTCCCACCAAATCAGGATGAAACACTCCCATAACTTGCTGACGCGCCCCTGCTGGGTTAGTTAAAGGACCTAAAATATTAAACAAAGTCTTCACACCCAATTCACGCCGTACTGGTGCTGCATGTTTCATCGCCGCATGATGATTGGGTGCAAACATAAACCCTACACCCACCTCAGCAATCGAATCGACGACAGCCTGGGGCGACAGGTTAATATTGACGCCTAAGGCCTCTAAGACATCGGCACTGCCCGATGTGCTAGAAACTGAACGTCCACCATGTTTTGCAATTTTAGCGCCCGCTGCAGCCGCTACAAACATAGCGGCCGTGGAAACATTAAAAGTGTGGGCTGCATCCCCACCCGTACCACAAGTATCTATTAACTCTAAAGCATCCGGCACTGCCACTTTAGTGGAAAACTCTCGCATCACTGTGGCCGCTGCAGCTATCTCACCGATGGTTTCTTTTTTCACCCGCAAGGCGGCGACCAGTGCCGCAATACAGACAGGCGAGACTTCCCCAGACATAATCTGTCTCATCAGCGACAACATATCATCATGGGCAATTTCACGATGATCAATCAAATGCGCTAGCGCTTCTTGCGGCGTCATGGTCGCTGCTCCTCTAAAAAGTTTTTCAACAACGCATGACCGTGCTCCGTCAGGATGGACTCAGGATGAAACTGCACCCCCTCCACCGCCAGCGTGCGATGTCGCACTCCCATAATTTCGCCGTCTGCTGTCCATGCCGTTATTTCTAAACAGTCTGGCAAAGTCGCCCGCTCAATTACCAATGAGTGATAGCGGGTTGCCACTAAGGGACATGGCAAACCCCGAAACACACCGCCATCGCGATGCTCAATTGGAGAGGTTTTACCATGCATTAATTCTTGTGCACGCACAATCCGTCCACCAAAAGCCTGGCCGATACTTTGATGACCCAAGCACACGCCTAAGATCGGGATCTTACCGCTAAAGGCAGTGATCAACGGTACAGAAATACCGGCCTCATTTGGGGTGCATGGTCCAGGCGAAACCACGATTCTTGCAGGCCGAAGTGCAGCAACTTCATTCAAAGTGATTTCATCATTACGATGCACTGCCACGTCCTCACCCAACTCGCCAAAATATTGGGCGAGGTTGTAAGTAAACGAGTCATAATTATCGATCAGTAGTAACATAAATTGCCTAATAAAAATTACTGAATAAAAATTTCTATACCTAATGAATTAATGCCACCAGATTAAACCCTGCAGAAAATGTAGCGCTATACAAATAAAGCTTTGTCATCCGCATATCAGGGGCAGCAGAAAGTCATCATACTACCAATATAACTTCCAATCGCCTTGCGATAATAGGGCGTGACCCTGCAATGTAATTCTCTCGTCCTGTGGTTGATACTCATGAGCAGGAGCGATCTGATGCAACAAACGACCCGAGTGGACGACCATCTCGCCCACGGCATATTCAATATTATGCGTAGGTAGCCCACTGAGAATCTGTTTTAAATTCACGGCGTCTGCGGGTACATCTTGTTGCCATTCATAATCCCAATAGTTTAAACCGGCGCCCTTGCTTGGCAGCGTAATGGGTAATGTAAAAGAGACTGGTCGAGCAAAATCAGTTTGTGAGGACCAATCTAATGCAAGATGCTGTGCATCCCAATGTACTGCAGCAATAGCCTGTATGAATGCGGGATGCGCCAAAAAAATATGAAACCCAGGTAATGCATACGCAGGATCATAGACAACTGTTTGCTTAAAGTGCGTTGAAAGTGCGCTTGCCACCATGTCATACAGCCAAGCAAAAGTCTTCCATAATAACGGTCTCGAATCATGCGCAGACCGATAATAGTGGGCCTTGCTGATTTCCGCATCGAGGTAACTCGCCACACCAAGCGTATAGAACGGAAGCTGTGGAATGCGAGAAGTCCAGTGGTGGCGATTAGCATGTATGGCATTGCGCACCCGTAGACACTGTATGGCATCGAGGACTGGGATCCGTACGAACTCACTCATGATTAGTTAGCAATCCATTACTCAGCGCGCATACCGCGTTCGCGGACTACGGCCGCCCACCGCTCATTTTCTTTCTTGAGATGCGCTGCAAATTCTTCCGGAGAGCTCACAGCAATTTCAATACCGCGTTCATTAAACATCCGCACAATTTCTGGCGTAGCCAGTGCTTTACGCATCTGCTCATTCAACACATTCACTGCATTACGTGGCGTCTTGGCAGGCGCGAAAATACCAAACCAAGTCACAAATTCATAACCAGGCAAGCCACTCTGATCAACCGTTGGGATGTCCGGAAAAGCGGGCGAACGTTTTAGGCTTGTCACACCCAAGGGCCGCAAACGCTTGGCCCGTACATAGGATGAAGTCTCGGCAATATTGGTAAATGTCGCGCTCACCTCACCACTCATAGCAGCAACTAGTCCTGGACCACCGCCTTTGTAGTGGACAGCAATTAAGCTAGTCTTGGCCATAAAGTTAAATAATTCGCCGCCAATATGTGGGTTAGTACCAACGCCTGCCGAGGCATAATTAATGAGTTTTGGGCGTGCACGGGCAAATGCAATTAATTCTTTAATACTATAGACCGGCACTGACGGGTGCACGGTCACAATCGAGGGCGAAATGCCCACCATACCGACTGGCGCAAAATCATTAATAGGGTGGTAGGGTGCTTTACCATAAATATGGGGGTTCACCACAAATGGCAAGGTATTCATCAACACGGTGTAACCATCAGCCGGACCGCGCGCCACTAATTCGGTACCGATATTGCCAGAGGCGCCAGAACGATTATCTGCAATCACCGGCTGCCCCAAAAACTCGGATAACTTGGGCGCCAACATCCTCGACACCAAATCGACACTGCCGCCCGGTGCAAACGGCACAATGATACGCACAGCCTTAGTGGGATAGTTATCTGACTGAGCCATCCCCAAGGTAGGCACCAAGACCAGACTCATTAGTGCCGTTAAGTAGCTGAGTATGTCATAATTTTTTTTCATATCATCCTCTAGAAATAGTGAACCTCACAACCACTTGCTCCATAACCCCATAGCCCCACAACTCTAATAAACCACACCACTGAATCACGTCCCTGAAACACACCACTATAGTTGCGTATCTAGACCTGCTTCAGCCATTTCGGCAGCACGCAACAATGCACGCGCCTTACTTTGTGTTTCTTGCCATTCGGCTTCTGGATCTGAATCGGCCACCACACCGCCACCGGCTTGCACATGTAATTGTCCGTCTTTAATCACCCCTGTACGCAAAGCAATCGCCACATCCATGTTGCCATGGAACCCCAAATAACCCACAGCACCGGCATAGATACAACGCTTTACCGGTTCGAGCTCGTCAATAATTTCCATCGCCCGCACTTTTGGCGCACCCGACACCGTGCCTGCTGGAAAAGTGGCACGCAATACGTCTATCGCTTTGAGTCCGGGTTTGAGCTTAGCCTCAACATTAGAGACAATATGCATCACATGCGAATAGCGCTCAATAATCATCTGCTCAGTCACCTTCACCGAACCCACTTGAGCCACACGACCCGCATCATTGCGTCCCAAATCGACCAACATAATATGCTCTGCCCGCTCTTTGTGATCGGCCAAGAGTTCAGCAGCGAGTGCGGCATCCTCCGCAGGGGTGGATCCGCGGCGACGGGTGCCAGCAATTGGCCGCACAGTGACCAGATCGCCTTCTAAGCGCGCCAGAATCTCGGGCGAGGCCCCTACGACATGAAAATCATCCAAATTAAAATAATACATATACGGCGAGGGATTAATCGCCCGCAATGCTCTATATAACGATAAAGGTGAAGCAGTAAACGGTTTAGACAAGCGCTGTGAAGGCACTACCTGCATGATATCGCCGGCGCGAATATATTCTTTAGCTTTAGCCACGGCCGCGTGATACGCGGTTTGACCGAATCCCGAGACTGCAGGGACCGACGCCGTGGGCGCGCTTACGGGCAAATCTACAGGCATGCGCAGTTGTGCCAACAGTGCGGCCAAGCGCGCCTTGGCTGCAGCGTAAGCGCCGCGCTGTTGCGGCTTAGCGTAGACCACCAAGGATAACTTGCCCGACAAGTTATCGACGATGGCGATCTCCTCGGAAACTAGCAATAAAATATCTGGGGTATTGAGTGGATCAGGGCGTTCGTCATGGGCTAAACGCTTCTCAATATAGCGCACGGTATCGTAGCCAAAATAACCGACTAAGCCACCACAAAAACGTGGCAATCGGGCATCGGTGGCGACTTTGAAGCGTTGCAAATATTGATCCACATAAGCCAAGGGATCAGCCACTGTCTCACTACTGAGCACTTGTTGTTGATGGATTTCTGAGCACGTGTAGCCGCGCACTTCAAGACGCGTCTGTGCCGCTAAGCCAATAAACGAATACCGCCCAAAACGCTCACCACCGACCACAGACTCGAGTAAATAACTATACGGTTGATGAGCGAGTTTTAAATAAATCGATAAGGGCGTATCCAGATCAGAGAAGGTTTCTAACACCATCGGGATACGGTTATAACCCGCAGCGGCGAGTTGCTCAAATTCGACTTCAGTCATGTGCTGCTCCTCAAAAACGGTAGAAAAGGTCAACCAACTCCGGCGCGATCAGCGACGCCAAGTCCAAGCGCAACACCAAAGCGCTTGCGATCGACACACAGAATGGCTCAGACACAGTTTCCAGGAGAGCACTATTAAACCTTTTTAATCAAAGAGATGCATTCAGTTAATGTTGCTACTATAGCATCAACTTCATGCCTCTGCACAGCCCGCCCCTCGGTGTAGCCATAGGGCACTGCAAATATCGGACAGCCTGCGGCACGCGCAGCTTGCACATCATTCATCGAATCGCCCACCATCAACACCTGTGCCGGCGCTAAACCCCATTGTTCACAAATATGCAATAGCGGCCGCGGATCGGGTTTTTTTTGGGGCAAGGTATCGCCACAAACGGTAATTGAGAAAAACTCCGCCAAGTCCTGACGCGCTAGCAACGGCAGCGCAAAAGCAGAAGACTTATTCGTCATACAAGCCAGAGGAAAGCCCGCCGCCCGCAATTGTGTCAAGCCCGCTACGATGCCGGGGTATATCTGAGTATGGGTACCATTGACCGCAGCATAACAACGCTCAAAAATCGGCATGGCAGCGGTCACTGCCGTCGCCTCCGGGACCCCGTCGACGCTACGTGCTAGGGCACGCTCGACCAATCGCCGTAGACCTTTACCGACAAAAGTGCGCACCACGCTCTCCGGTAACGGCTGCTCCCCCAAGACCACCAACATCTGATTAGTCGCAACGGTCAGGTCCGCAATTGTGTCCAACATCGTCCCATCGAGGTCAACAATAACGCCCTGAATCGGCAGCGGAAATTGCAATGTACTAGCAGCCATCAGCCCCCCTTAGCGACTAACCGTCGTCAAGGCCTGACGCATCGCGCTAATCGTGCGGGCATAATCGGGCGCACCAAATATCGCTGAGCCGGCAACAAATGTATCCGCCCCTGCACTGGCAGCAGCGGCAATATTGTCGACCTTAATTCCGCCATCGACCTCAAGGCGGATATCGCGACCCGATTGATCAATGCGCTGGCGCACAGCGGCAATTTTACGCAAGGCCTGGGGAATAAACGCTTGGCCACCAAAGCCTGGGTTGACCGACATAATCAACACCAAATCAAGCTGCTCGAGCACATGATCTAAGTAATGCAAGGGCGTGGCCGGATTAAACACCAAGCCAGCCTGACAGCCCTGCTCGCGAATCAAGGCAATGGTGCGATCAATATGAGCCGAGGCCTCGGGGTGGAAGGAAATTAAATTAGCACCGGCCTTGGCAAACTCAGGCACCAAACGATCAACAGGCTCAACCATCAAATGCACATCAATCGGAATTGCCACATGCGGCCGAATCGCCTGACAGACCAGCGGGCCAATAGTCAGGTTGGGCACGTAATGATTATCCATCACGTCCACATGAATCCAGTCTGCGCCCGCGGCTTCCACGGCGCGAACCTCCTCACCAAGGCGGGCAAAATCGGCCGACAAAATACTTGGGGCAATGCGATAAGTCATGATGGTTTCCAATGCGGGGTAAACAGTCTCACCATTGTACCCGTTCTCGCCAAGCCGCTCACCTCCTGGCTCGCGCAATGTCGGGGTAATTCACACGCAACACTTCCGTGATTGCCGCAGCAGTGCGAGAATAGGGCCATGAATGATGAAAAATACCAAATCACCATCGCCCCAAAGGCCACTTACATCGCTGACCAGTCAAACGCGCAAATCGAACGTTACGCCTTTGCCTATACCATTACCATCACCAATACTGGCTCTGTTGCCGCGCGCCTAGTCAGCCGCCATTGGATTATTACCGATGCTAATAACCAAGTCCAAGAAGTCAAAGGCGAAGGCGTGGTCGGCGCGCATCCCCACCTCAAACCCGGCCAGAGCTTTGAATATACCAGTGGTTCTATCCTAGCCACCCCCGTGGGCACCATGCGCGGTAGTTACCAAATGGTTGCCGAAGATGGCACAAATTTCGATGCGCCCATTCCAGAGTTCACTCTGTCGGTGCCGAGAGTTCTACACTAACCAACCAACTAAATAACTGATAAATAAGGATTATTTATATCATTATCAGTTCATGCAGGAGGTATTTTTGGCTCGGTGGGCTCAACTGGCTCATTCAGCGCTCCACTAGCGACCACCGTGACTGGTCTATCCCCTGGCGCGGCACTCTGCTGCCGTGCTTGTATGCTACTGTCTTCGACATCCTCCGCCGCATCACGCTCGGTGCGTGGCCAAGTCGACCACACGATACCCACCAGCAAACCCACTGCGCACAACACCTCGATCAAATACCACAGCAAACCTTGCATACCCCGAACTCCTTAGTTGTTACCATCACAACGCATCTCCGCACCCTGCCACGTTACGTTCTAGCGCTTATGCGCCTTAAGCTCATGCGTCTTAAGCTTATACAACTTAAACTTAAGCACCTAAAGCTTAATTACCTAAAGCTTAAACACCCAGACCTTAGTCACATAGAACTGGGACGGCTAGGCCCTAGACTATCACAAGGCCGACCTTCGCTAGACCAGAGCAAGCGCATGATCAGTCTAGTGATCACCCTAAGCTTGGCAGCGTGTAGCTCGCTCCCCCCGCCACCTAGCCCTAGCCAACGCAAGCCCATCGCACCACCAGCGAGCAGCTCACCGGTCATCCCTGCGCCACCGGCGGCGGTAACACCAAGTCCTGCCTCTACATCTGCCCCTGCGCCAGCTGCCGGCACTTTAATCCCCGCCACTTGGGGGTCACTGCCTGGTTGGTCGACCGACGATCACAGCGCCGCTTGGGATCCGCTATTGAGCAGCTGTCGTGTGCTCCAAACCCAAGCACTCTGGCAACACCTCTGCGCGGCGGCCCGTAGCGAAAATCGCCCAAACCGCGAACGGGTCAAACAATTTCTAGAGCGCCACCTCGCACCCTACTGGGTCAGTCCCGAGCCCGGCACCGAAGGACTCGCTACGGGCTACTACGAACCGCTGATCGCAGGCAGCCGCAAGCCGAGCTCGCGCTATCGCTATCCCATCTATGGACAGCCGCGAGATTTAATTTATATCGACCTCAGCACGGTCACACCCAACTCAGCAACCGCAGCACACTTTAACGGCATAGCCCCCAGCCCTCGCACCCCAGCGCGTAACGATGGTAAAAACACACTGCCCTACTACACGCGTGCCCAAATCGAAGCGCCCCACAGCCCGCTGCGCGGCCGCGAAATCGCGTGGACTGACGACCCGATTGAATTTTTTTTTCTGCAAGTCCAAGGCTCAGGTCGAGTCGAACTCGACAATGGCACCACCCTGCGCTTAGGGTTTGCCGGACACAATGGTCACCCCTATCGCTCAATTGGCCGCGCCCTCATCGATCGCGGTGAGCTCACGCCCGACCAAGCCTCTATGCAAGGCATCAAACTGTGGGCACAACAAAACCCACAAAAGCTGCGCGACTTACTCAACCTCAACCCGCGCTACATCTTTTTTCGAGAACTACCCCCCAGCCCGCAAAGCCCACCGGGCGCTCTAGGCGTGCCGCTCACCCCCCAACGCTCCGTCGCCATCGATCCCCAATTCATTCCGTTGGGCGCACCACTGTTTATCGCCACCACCTGGCCACTGAGCAACCAACCCTTAGAACGACTGGTGTTTGCCCAAGACACTGGCAGTGCAATTCGCGGCGCGGCTCGCATCGACTTTTTTTGGGGGGCGGGCGAGGACGCCAGTCGCGAAGCCGGGCGCATGAAACAAGCACTCAAACTGTGGTTATTATTGCCGCGCGGCTACACCGTACCGCCAAACAGCAGTGCCATCGCCCCCGCCAAGCTTAACTAAAGCGCGATTAGGCAAGGTGATTAATAGCAGTGAGCATGCACTTACTATTATCAAGTTAAGCGCTGCAATTAGACTAACCTATTGATTTATAAATTCAATTCAATTTAGTCAGGAACAACCCGCAATACCACTTGCACACGGCTGCGCACTGCATGACCGGCACGCTCCGCGGGCATAAAGCGGGTCTGGCGAATCAAGGCCTCGGCCTGTTGCGACAAGTCACCAGCGGCGAGATCGATCGCTGTCACACTCTCCACCACGCCCACTTGGTTGATGCTGACCCAGAAGCGCAAGCTTGTCGGCCCTACCCCCCATGCTGGCAATTGCAAGGCGGTCGCTGGACGTGGGTAACGATCGAGCTCGCGCGCACCGTAGAGCCTCAAGTCTGGCCCTGGAATGTCAGCGCTGGACGCCACAGGTGCGGCGACTTCAGCGGCCGGTGCCGTTACGCTTGACTGAGGCTGCGTGGTTGCAACGCTCGCTTGCGGGTTCACCGAGATGCCGCTGGGTGCGGCACTCAGCGTTGCGGGCGCAATTACTTCACTGAGCGTCAGCAATCGCGATTCGGGCTTGGTATCAATCTGCGCTTGAAACACTGCGCCCAATTTTGGACGAGCGACACGAGCACCTCCCGCAGGCACCCACACCTGCCACAACAACACATGCATCAACGCAGACACAGCAAGCGCCCACAACCAGCGCTCGGCCAGACGCGACTGCCAAGGCTGTGGGCCTAACATAGCGGACCTAACACAGAGAACCAAACACAAAGAACCAGACACAAAGAACCAAACACAAAGCACTGGGCGCCTAACATTACGTGACAGCTTCACTCACCACAACTAACGTGTGGCAGTGAGCGCCTCCTCGAGTTCAGTGACCGATAAAAATCCACCAATCTGCTGACCAGTGGCCAAATACACTGCAGGCGTGCCACGCACACCAAAGCGTTTGGCGAGCGCTTGATTATCATCGATTGGCGTCGCGCAATTTTTAGGTGCATTACTTGGCACCACGACATTAGTCATTAAGTCATCCCACAATTTAGCGCGGTCTTTGGCACACCATACGGCTTTCGATTTTTCTACCGAGTCAGCCGATAAAATGGGCAGCAAAAAGGTGTAGATGGTCACATCGGTCATCTTGTTTAATTCTTTATGCAAAGATTTACAGTAACCACAATTTGGGTCTTCAAAGGTATAGATCACGCGCTTACCATTACCGCGCACACGCTTGACAGCATTTAGCTGCGCTTTGACCAAACCACCGGATGCAATTTGATCGCGCCGTTCGCGAGTTAAATTACGTTCCTCCGATTGGCGCAAATCAAATAAATTACCGGTGATCAAATAATTTAATTTGTCATCTGTGTAGACCACCTGACCATCAAATACGACCTCATACAAACCAGCAAAAGGCGTACGATTAAACTGCTCAATTTTTGCAGTCGGAAAACGCGCCTCAAATTTTTTACGCGTCTTCGCTTCATCTGGCTGCGCTGCGACAGGCAAGACGAGTAACAACATTAATCCCCAGCCCAAACCACTCGCCACCATGCTTATACGCATACGCCATATCCTTAAAATATTTACGAATTATTTTCAAGCCTTGCAGTCGCTAGGCTCCCAATTTGACCACAGCAACAGCACAGCATAACTCAAGCAATCACGCGCTGCATTAACCACTGCTTCAGGCTCGGCATATGCTCGACCATGCGCAAACCCTGGTTGCGCACAGACGCCAGCAATGGTGCTTGGGCGGCAAACAACTTTTGCAAGGCATCTCCGCCCCAAGCAATCGAAGCAATATCTTCAAGTCGTGCCCGTGCATAACGCTGTAGCAATGGGTAGTCGCCGCATGGTTGTAACGGCGGCCGGGCGGCCAACACCGCCACCAACTCCCGTGCATCACGAAACCCTAAATTCACGCCCTGACCAGCCAAGGGGTGCACACGATGGGCAGCATCGCCAACCAAAGCTAAGCCCGGCGCTACTAAAGACTGTGCCTGTTGCAAAGACAAGGGGAAGCCAACCGCAGGCGAGAGACACTCGAGCGCCCCCACTGTCCCAAGACTTGCCGCCTGCACCGCGTATGCTAAATCATCAGGCGATAGCGCGAGCAGGGCGTTAGCATGCGCTATTGGCGTTGACCACACCATTGACACGCGCTGCCCAGGCAACGGCAACAGTGCCAAAACACCATCCGGTCTAAACCACTGGCGCGCCACCGCGCCATGTTGGGCACTGATTGCAAAATTCGCCACCACACCCAATTGTTGATAATCATTGCTTTTGAGCGGAATCGCCGCCGCCTCGCGCACCCAAGATTGCCCGCCGTCAGCACCTACCACCAAATCCGCTGACCACTGCTCATCAGAATCCAAGCCTAGGACAGCGGGGCTTGATGTCAAATCGAGCGTCACAGGACGCGCGTCTGCCAACACCGTCAGTTCGGGGGTTGCGGCAATCTCTGCAGCAAGGGCGGCCTGCAAAGCCCGACTCTCGACAATCCACGCCAACTCACGTAAGCCCGCCGCTTCAGCGGCAAACCCCAGATGCGACTGCGCATCACCCCAAATCGCCATTGCTGCCACCGCTTGCACACGTGCCGCATCCACACGCGACCACACGCCAAGACCACCCAAAAACGCGGCATTACCGGGACTGATCGCATAAATACGCGGATCCCAAGTCGGCTCGATAGGGGCGCAAGTTGCCAAAGTGGCGGCGGAGGCGACCAAAGCCACCCGTTGTCCTTGTTGGGCTAATGCGAGCGCCAAACTCGCGCCCACCAAACCACCACCGACCACCAAGACCTGCACGCTATTGTTCAACGAAGCCCCTATTTTAATGACTGCATCTTAGAAAAATATTAATAAAATCAGTAATTTACAATAATTAGCCACCAAAACCGTTCGCCACCGTCACTTCAATCAAGTTCGGTTGACCACTTTGAATACCGGCCTTGAGTGCCTGATCTAAGTCAGCTGGATCTGAAACCTTCACGGCGCGCATACCCATAGACTGCGCTAATTGACAGTAATCTATGGCCGGGTCGTTCATATCCATACCAATAAAGCGGTCGCAGCCTTGCATGGCGACCAACCGTTCTTTGATGATGCGGTAACTCTTATTATTAGCAATCACATAGGTAATCGGTAACTTGCAGTGGGCGGCCGTCCACAGGCCTTGAATCCCATACATGGCACTCCCATCCCCTACAATAGCCACCACTGGCCGATCCGGTTTGGCAAAGCTAATCCCTACGGCGCCAGGAATCGCAAATCCCAATCCACCACTGGTCAGACCAAAAAAACTATCCGGATTATGCTGGTGTAAATACTGCGGTAAGGGATGGGTTGACGTGAGTGCCTCTTCGACCACAATCACGTCGGGGGTGAGTTGGGCACTAACGTGCATCACAAAGGTGGCGGCCGACATCGGCCTGACCGCACTTTGGGTCATCACTTGACTGACCAATTGCGCCCGGGTGACTGACCAGTTATGCGTTGCGAGGGCGGCGCCGCGCGACTGTGCTTGCGCCATATAACCGGCACTGATACGCGCACGCAACACTGGCAATAGCGCCTGTAGGGTTTCGCTGACATTGGCTTGCAAAGCCAATTCGGTGCGGTAATTTTTACCGAGCTCCCAACTGCGCTCACTCAAATGAATCACCCGCGAATGATCTGGCAGTGGTTCGACTGGGCTGTACACCGACATTCGCAACAAATCTGCACCCAAACAAAATATCAAATCAAACGGTTCCAGCGTTTTACGCACCACCTCTTGGGCGCGAGTCAGCATGCCTTGGTATTGGCTATGCGCGGTTGGAAAGCTGGCGCTATAAGGTATGGCCTCTTGAAACACTCCAGCTCCGAGCAGCGTTGCTACCGCACTGGCATCAGCGAACGCTTGCGGGCTAGACAACTCCTGCCCAACAATCATCACAGGATGACTGGCAGACAACAAAGCATCCGCTAAGGCCACGAGCGCTTGGTCAGAGGGGCGCACACGACGATCCACACGCACCGATTGTCCCAAGTCAATCTCAGCACAGTCATTGAGAATGTCGCCAGGCAGGCTGATAAAGACAGGGCCTGTGGGCGGTGTCATCGCCACCTTAGCTGCCCGCCGCATGATGCGCGGCAAGTCTTGTAGGCGTGTGACTTCGATTGACCATTTCACCAAAGGTGCGGCCATTGCCATTAAATTATCGTAGAGCAAAGGCTCTTGCAGACCATGACCTTGCTCTTGTTGGCCTGCAGTTAGAATCACCGGGGATCCCGAAAATTTAGCGTTATACAACGCCCCCATCGCATTACCCAATCCGGGTGCGACATGCACATTGGCAGCAGTCAGTTGGCGGGATGCACGGGCATAGCCATCCGCCATCCCCATCACTACCGCTTCCTGTAGCCCCAACACAAACTTCAACTGCGGGTAATCGGGCAAGGCTTGCATAATGGGCAACTCGGTAGTGCCAGGGTTGCCAAATAAATGGGTCACACCTTCGCTCATCAACAGCTCGACAAAAGCCTGACGTCCGTATAATTGGGACATGAATTGCTATCCTTTTACTCAAATAGGGATCCAGCCAACATGGACGCCATAAATAGCGCGCTTGTCTTGCGAATCTAGCGAATGTTGCTAATCTATCTACGACGTCAACTGATTGCGCCAACTCTAAGCCGAATACACCCATATTGCAATCGCCAAAAACGCTGATGCGCACCAAGAAAAAAGCCGTAACTCACTGATTTATTAGTGAATTACGGCTTTTTAAGATGTCACATATGACATGTTACATCTTGGTGGTGATAGGTGGATTTGAACCACCGACATCAGCATTATGAATGCTGCGCTCTAACCAGCTGAGCTATATCACCAGAAAGCGGTTTAATTTGAACCTTTAATAAAAATCAATTGCACCCGATAAGAACAACATACTTCAAAGCTTATCACGATCGGGCAAAAACGACCTGTATGCCATCGGGGTGGGGGATTATAACTAAAAATCTACCAACCCGAAAGTAATTGGGCTGGTCGGTGCACAAACGGCTAAATACCTACAATGACAGCCAAAGCGGGGTATTTGTTGTTTAATTTGTTGATTAAGTCGCGGCTGTGAATTCAATCAGTGTGGCAACTTTAACATCTCCAAATAAACACCTCCCTGCACAACTTGCTTAACCATTGCCGCCAATATGCCCAACATGCTATCGTAACAGCATGATTAAACACACGATGTTGTTAATTTTTTTTCTTCTACAATTATTGACCGCTAGCGCTAACAGCCTAGCGCAAACACTGCGCGAAGTACCGCCGGATGCATTCATCGCGCGCACCAACACACAACGTGTGTACCCTGAAATCAGTCTCAGCAGTAAAATCTATCAATTAGCGCCAGGCGGCCGCATCATCGACAGCGATAATCGCAGCCTCACTCATAATCAACTCGTCTCGAATGCACCTGTCGCCTTGCGACTGGACTCAAACAGTCAGATTAGTTTGATCTGGTTATTGTCTGAGAGTGAATATACGCGATACAAAAAGTCTCTGAATCAATTACCTTGATGCGCAACCCCTCCACCATGCACTGCCAAGTTCAATCTAATCCACTCTACCGCTTACGCCCTATTCAGCGCCAACACCAGACATTAACGACTGCCACTATGCATTGCCATGGGTAAGATCTATATCAAAACCTTTGGCTGTCAGATGAACGAGTACGACTCGGCCAAAATGGTAGACATTTTAAGCGCGCACGCCGATTACACCGTCACCGACGACCCAGCAGCAGCAGATATTATGTTGTTCAACACCTGCTCGGTGCGCGAAAAAGCACAAGAAAAAGTTTTTCATGATCTCGGTCGTATCAAACAATATAAACAACACAATCCACAACTCATTATTGGCGTAGGGGGTTGCGTGGCTAGTCAAGAAGGTGCGGCAATTGTCAAACGCGCACCTTATGTAGACTTGGTATTTGGCCCACAAACCCTACATCGCCTACCGCAAATGATTGCGGCCAAACGGCAAACCGGCCAATCACAAGTAGACATCAGCTTTCCTGAGATCGAAAAATTTGATCACCTACCACCAGCACGCGTTGTGGGGGCCAGTGCGTTTGTCTCGATTATGGAAGGATGTAGTAAATACTGCACGTTCTGTGTGGTGCCCTACACTCGTGGCGAAGAAGTCTCACGACCCTTTGCAGATGTGTTAGCAGAAGTAGCCGAACTCGCCCTCCAAGGCGTGCGCGAAATCACGCTACTGGGGCAAAATGTTAACGCTTATACTGCCGCTGTTTGCATTCAAAGTGCAAATGGCAGTGGAAATCCCTCTGCTAGCAGTGGTCAGGATAACGCTGCAGATCTCGCGCTCCTCATAGAATACATCGCCGAGATTCCAGGTATAGAACGCATTCGGTTTACCACCTCACACCCCAAAGAATTCACGCAACGCTTAATTGATTGCTTTGGGCAAATCCCGCAACTAGCAAGCCATGTGCATCTGCCAGTGCAAGCTGGCGCAGACTCGGTGTTAGGTGCGATGAAGCGCGGATATACTGCACTCGAATACAAATCCATTGTGCGCCGCCTGCGCGTACAACGTCCCGATATTTCGATCACTTCAGACTTCATTGTTGGTTTTCCAGGCGAGACCGCGAACGACTTTGAACAAACCATGCGACTCATCACAGACATTGAATTTGATGCTAGCTTTAGTTTTATCTACAGTCCTCGGCCTGGCACACCCGCAGCTGCACTAGTTGACGCTACGCCGCATGCAATTAAACTGGAGCGCCTGCAACGTTTGCAAGCATTAAATGAAACCCACACCCACGCCTTTAGCGCAGCCCTAGTCGGCACTCAACAACGCGTATTAGTATTGCCTCCCCTAGACTTGGAAACAATACCTGAGACTCAATTACTGATTCCGCTGCGCGGACAAACTGATCACAATCGGATGGTACATTTTGTCGGTCCACGCACCCGTATCCATACGATACAAACTGTGACCATCACCCGCGCCCAAGCTCGCACACTCCATGGTGAGCTACTTGATCACCACCCACAGATTGCAACTCAACAGTTCCATTCCACCCACCAAAGAACGGCATCACCTTGAAATCATTGGACTTAAGCTTTACCCCGATCGACAACCAACGACTGTCTAATCTGTGCGGCGCTCTCGATGAAAATTTACGCCAAATCGAGACCGCGCTAGACATTCACATCACCCGCCGTGGTGAACGCTTCTCTCTGAGTGGTGCGGCTGAGCGCACACGCATTGCCGCACGTGTCATCCAAGACTTCTATGACAAAGCGCAACAACCCTTGTCGCTGGATCGGATTCAATTGGCCTTGATTGAAGCCGGACACCAGGGTGTACCGCATGCCGGCCTACCCAGCCCTTCACTCATTACTCGCAAGCAAGACTTCCAAGGTCGCACACCACGCCAGAACGAATACCTACTCAACATTCAAAAGCACGATATTACTTTTAGTATAGGCCCTGCCGGCACAGGCAAAACTTATTTAGCAGTTGCTTGTGCAGTAGACGCCCTTGAGCGCGATGCAGTACAACGCATCATATTAGTGCGGCCAGCAGTCGAGGCTGGCGAGCGCCTCGGTTTTCTACCGGGTGACATGGCACAAAAAGTAGATCCGTATTTGCGGCCTTTGTATGACGCGCTCTACGACCTCATGGGTTACGATCGCGTTGCTAAAATGTTTGAACGCAATGCTATTGAAGTCGCCCCCTTAGCGTTTATGCGCGGTCGCACACTGAATCATGCATTCATTATTTTAGATGAAGCACAAAACACGACACGCGAACAAATGAAAATGTTTTTAACTCGTATTGGGTTTGGAAGTAAAGCAGTAATCACTGGCGATGTGACCCAAATCGACTTGCCTAAAGGTATGGTCAGCGGCTTGGTGGAAGCACAATCGGTACTGAAAAAAGTGCGCGGCATCGCATTCACGCACTTTCTGGCCGCCGATGTGGTGCGTCATCCTTTAGTGCAACGTATCGTGAACGCCTATGATCGCCATCAAAAAGAATCGGTAAAACCCACCAAAACTAATACCCCATCATCATGAGTGCGCCCGCTCGCCACCCCCATAAAATTCGAATCACCGTGCAGTCTGCAACGACCGCTCGCAACGTGCCGCCACCCTACCGCATTCGTCAATGGGCGCGTGTAGCACTTCAAGGGGCTGCCAATGTGACGATTCGGCTGGTTGGCAACCAAGAGGGTCGCACCCTCAATCGAAATTATCGCAACAAAGACTATGCCACCAATGTGCTCACCTTTGTGTTTCGTGAACACGCACCACTCGAAGGTGATATTGCTATTTGTGCACCAGTAATTACGCGCGAAGCGCGCGCTCAGCGTAAAACCGTTGCCGCACATTATGCGCATATGGTGATCCACGGCTTACTGCATTTACAAGGCTACGACCATATCAACGACAACGACGCTACTGTGATGGAGCGATTAGAAACCAAACTACTGAAACGTTTAGGCTATCCTGACCCATACCGCAGTCCGTTAGACAATGGTCGCGCGTAACAGTGTTATCTTGTAACCCAGCCCTATTTGATTGACTACCCAGACACTGAATTATGGACCCCACCGCCAAACCAACCCTTCTTGAACGCTTATCAACATTTTTGCTACGCGAGCCTGAAGACCGCGAGCAGCTCATCGAGTTGCTGCACTCCGCCTACGAACGTAATTTATTAGACGCTGATGGATTGGCCATGATCGAAGGCGTATTGCAAGTCTCCGAAATGCAAGCGCGCGATATCATGGTACCCCGCGGTCAAATGGATGTGATCGATGTGAATCAACCCCCTGATCAATTCATCCCCTTAGTGATTGAAACCGCACACTCACGCTTTCCAGTCATTGGAGACAATCGTGACGATGTGATTGGAATACTCTTAGCCAAAGATCTGTTGCGCTATTACGCCGGTGAAGAAGAATTTAATGTTCGCGATATGCTACGCCCTGCGGTGTTTATCCCTGAATCCAAACCGCTCAATATCTTACTCAAAGATTTTCGTAAGAATCGTAATCATATTGCGATCGTGGTGGATGAATATGGCGCAGTTGCAGGACTCATCACTATTGAGGATGTGCTCGAGCAAATTGTCGGTGATATCGAAGACGAATACGACTTCGATGAAGCAGAAGACAACATCGTACAAGAGAAGCGCGGTGTCTATCGGGTCAAAGCCCTCACCGAGATCGTCGACTTCAACGCCGCCTTTAATTCACAGTTTAGTGATGACGAATTCGATACTATTGGCGGTTTAATTCTCAACCACTACGAGCGCGTGCCCAAACGTGGCGAACAGATCACCTTAGGCGCACTCAGCTTTCGTATACTACGCTCGGATAGTCGACGTATTTACTTACTGCAAGTCTTTAAGTTGCCGGAAACAACCAGTTAAACATCGTACAGCGCGAACAATGTCCATCATTTGAATGGTCAAATATTTGATTAACCCGCGCAAACTAGCAGCACTGGCCTGACAGCTACGCCTTAAAGCAAGCTCCAATCTGTGGGCTTTCTTGATCAATGCCCGCGACCACACGCTGCGCCACCATCATATTCGCTGCGATTACCCAATGTATTGGGCAAAAACATTCTGATCGCTGGTCCGCATCGTCGCAAGTCAGACTGTTCAAATCGACATTTCCCACTAAAATAGCGCTAATATAGATCGAGTAAGATTGAACTTAAATAATCCTCGCCCATGATTCACTGAGCACTTACCCATCGCGTTTAAAACCTTTTTACTATCTATTCAATACTTATTGAATAATTATTGAATAATTAATTAATACATACAATACAAACTTTACAAACTTTACACACTTTACACATTTATTAATCAATCACTACTCAATCACCTGTTTTTCTAGGCCTAATCTCTTGGATATTGACTCATGACACTCACCACAACATACCGCAATAAAGATATCTCAAAACTACTCAGCCCATCAGCCGTAGCTGTCATTGGCGCCTCCACCAACCCCAAGTCCATCAGTGGCCAACCTTTAGCCCACATGATTAACTGCAAGTACGAGGGCGGGCTCTATCCAGTCAACCCACAACGTAGCGAAGTGCAAGGCCGTAAATCTTACGCCAGCGTATTAGACATCCCCGAACAATGTGATGTTGCGGTGATTGCCGTGCCACGCGCACACGTGCCCAAAGCCCTCGATGATTGTGGCAAAGCAGGCATTCCGTTTGCCGTAATTCTGACCGCTGGTTTTATCGAAACCGGTGATGACGCTGGCGCCGCCATGCAACTCGAACTCGAGCAAGCCATTGCCCGCAGCGGGGCATGTGTAGTCGGCCCCAACTGTGTAGGTGTGATGAACGTTATCACCCGCGCTTATATGGCTTTTGGTGGTGCATTATCCGACCCCGCATTACGCCCGGGCCCACTCGCCATCGTCTCGCAAAGCGGCGGTTTTGGCCAATCGATGATGACGTTTGCCAATGCCCAAGGCATAGGCTCTAACTATGTCATCTCCTGCGGCAACGAAACTGGCTTAACCTTCTTTGACTTTGCGCACGACTTCTTAGAGCGTGATGAAGTCAAAATGATTGCCACCTATATGGAAGCTACCACTGCTGGCCACGAACTGCGCGAGCTCGGTCAGCATGCGTTGCGCGTTGGCAAACCCATTTTAATGATCAATGTTGGCAATGGTGCTGCAGGTCGCAGAGCAGCCAGCTCACACACCGGTAAACTCACTGCCGATCACACCTTATTACGCGCCACTTTCCAAGAAGGTGGTTTTATTGAAATTAGTGACCTTGATGAATTAGCCGATGTCGCGCGCTTAGTCAGTGCTGGCAAATACCCCAAAGGTCGCCGCGTCTGTGTCTTTACAGGCTCCGGCGGTTGGGGTGTGCTGATGGCCGAGCACTGCGAAAAAAACGGTCTCAGCTTGCCGCTGCCTGAAGCGGCCACCCAAGATAAACTGCGTGGGCTCGAATCGACATTCTCGTCGGTGGGCAACCCCATTGATATGATGGCCAATTATGGCGATCAATATAAAGCTATTGAATGTGTGCTCGATGATCCTTCGTTCGATATGTTTATGGTGCGCTCAGCCTCAGGCCCCGATGTGGGGATTTGGACCGATCGTTTAATTGCCACTGCTGCTAAAACCGACAAGCCGATCATCGTCAACTGGTCGTCCTCGCCAACCCGCGATGTCGATGTACGCATGCGACTAGAAAATAGTGGTGTGTTATGCGCCCACTTTGCTGGTCGTGCTGCCCGCGCCATGGCCATCTTCACCGACTTTGCACTGAAGCGTGAGCGTCATCTCCAAGCCAAAGACAGCCCACGTCCGATTGCGCCCCAAGATTTAGCACTGCCCAGTCGCGGAGGCGCTTTGTCTGAACAACAATCCAAAGCCTCCGTTGCACGCTATGGTATACGTACCACACAAGAGGTATTGCTCAGCTTAGCGGAGATTCATGCACTGACTAGCGCTCCGCTGCAATTCCCAGTTGCTGTCAAACTTGCCTCACCCGATATCCCCCATAAAACCGAAGCGCAGGCTGTTCTGCTCAATATTCAATCCTTAGCTGCGCTCAAAACAGCCGCCCAAACCGTCCATGACAATGGCTTGCGTTATGCGCCCGGTGCGCGTATCGATGGCGTCTCCATTCAAGAGATGGCCAGCGGCATTGAGTTCATCATCGGCGCTGTTAATGATCCGCAATTTGGCCCGTACATCATGGTGGGTCTCGGTGGTATTTTCACCGAGGTCTTAGGTGACGTCGCCCATCGCTTCGCACCGGTGAGTCCGGCTGAAGCCGAAACCATGGTGGGCGCACTACGGGGCGCTGCCATGCTCGACGGTGTGCGGGGGCAAGCCCCAGCTGATCGGGCAGCGTTAATCCACGCGATCGTGCGCCTATCATGGTTGATTACCGACCACGCCGATGATATTAGTGAAATCGACCTGAATCCGATATTTATAGGCCCTGTGGGTCAGGGCATTACGGTCGCCGATGCCCTGATTGTAACCCCGACACTGACACCGACCGCTTGAGGAGATCATCATGACTTGGCAACCTGTGATTGACCAATGACACGCCCATCAACAACTTACCCAAGAAATGGGCGGGACCGAGCGGGTTGCCAAACATCTGGCCTTCAGCTACATGGGGATCGTTACCGACACAAGGCAGACTATACGTCGCGTACATCGTGTATCGCGCTGCAATAGGAACAAATTGCGCCTCTTAGGCTCACCCTGACGGCGTGTTGCAGCATTCCATACTGATGAAATCATTAACCCGCGTGATGCCCGTAAAATCCTTGGCGATGTTGCCAATGTTGCCGCCACTGCTCGTGTCGTAGGACGATCCAATTTTGGCTATCGCCTTAATCTGCACCTAGGGGGAATTGGGTAACCTTCATGCGCCAGGAAGGCGTCAACTGGGTCTGCTGTCCGGCCTGCAACTAGCCCTTAGTGATTCACCCCGCAGGGGTGCGTATCAATCAGCGCGCCAAGCCTCATGCTCAGCCCTATACTTAGCCCTATAATTACCGCTAATCTATAATGACTTCAAAACTATAATTACTGCAAACTTCTATTCATCGCATTGCAATCTGTATTTGTTCTTGTTCCTATTTCTGTTTCTGTTTCTGTTCATACTTCTCATATCATTCATCTACATTCATCTATTGTAAATCCACTCGCGCTTGACCCACTCTCGGAGGTTGTCTCCATGACACGCAATATCCAACACCGCCCAAAATCCAATCCCATACACTTAAGCTTATCCCTGCTGTTCTGCACCCTTGCCAGCTTCAGCAGCTTAATCCACGCACAACAATGGCCAACCAAAGCTGTGCGGATCATCGTGCCCTTCCCGCCAGGTCAGGCTGCCGACATCATTGCCCGAAGCATTGCCGAGCGGCTCACACCCGTATTCGGTCAAGCAGTGATGATCGATAATCGTCCGGGTGCTGGTGCCGCGCTAGGTACCGAATTGGCGGCAAAGTCTGCCCCGGATGGTTATACGTTTCTCGCTGGCGGTACTGCGGCATTGGCGATTAATCCCCATCTTTATCCTAAAATTGGCTACGACACCCTGCGCGACTTTGCACCCGTGTCGCAGTTAGTCGGCATCGGTATGGTGTTTACCGTGACGCCAAGCCTGCCCGCCCGCAACCTACAAGCACTCATCAGCTTAGCGCGCCAAAAACCCAAACAACTCAATTACGGTTCTTCCGGTAGCGGTAGCACTTCGCACTTAGTCACCGCCATGCTCGCCTCGCGCGCTGGTATCGAACTCACCCACATCCCCTACAAAGGCGCGATCCCCGCGCTCACCGACTTGATGGCCGGACAAGTGATGTTGGTCGCCGACACCACCGCAGTCACCATTCCGTTGATTAAAGCGCAAAAAATTCGCGCCCTCGCCATCTCAACTGAAAAGCGCCTGCCGCAATTACCAGACTTAGCTACAGTCGCGGAGCAAGGCTATCCCGGGTATCACTATCAAACATGGACCTCGATTGTTGCCCCAGCCAACACACCTACCGCCATTGTGGAGCGCATGAGCAATGAAATCGTCAAAATCATTCAACAACCTGAGGTCAATAAACGCCTCACCGAGATGGGCTTTATTCCCGTTGGCAGTCCGCGCGAGCAAGCCACTGCGTTTATCAAAGCCGAATACAGCGCGTGGCAGAAAGCGGTGCACATCTCTGGCGCCAAAGTTGATTAAATTCCAAACGGTAAAAATACATTAACCAATTGATTTTATTGGATTATTTTTAAATTGCTTAGCCTGCTTCGCAATTACCAGTATCGTCAATGGGCAGTGGCTGCAGCACTCGGTGCAACCACCGTGTTGGGCTATGCACCCACCGCCTACACCCTAATCCCTATCATCACCTTCGGCGGATTGTTCGCGCTATGGCAGCACGCTACTACAGCGCGTGCTGCAGCGCTGATCGGCGGGTGCTTTGGGCTGGCTTGGTTTGGTGTTGGAGTGTCATGGATTTACATTAGCCTGCACGACTTTGGCGGCACGCCTGCGACAGGTGCATTACTACTGACCGCGGCGTTTTGTAGCTACTTAGCCCTGTTTCCAGCGCTTGCCGGTTACTGCGTTCAGCGCTTTCAACAAGCCCATATCAGCTATTGGCTACTTGTCGTGCCCGCGCTGTGTACCATCAGCGAATGGCTACGCGGCGTATTGTTTACCGGCTTCCCTTGGTTGCATCCTGGCTACAGTCAGACCGCTAGTCCACTGGCCGGTTATGCCGCTGTACTCGGTATTCATGGTATTAATTTTTTATTGTTTACTAGTGCTGGCCTCTGTGCTTTGCTCTACCAATCCTTGCGCTCACGCACCTCCACACCCAAGCTCTGGGCTAGCACCGTCATCGTGGGGGCGCTATGGGCGGGCGGCTATGGCCTCAACCAAATCGCCTGGACCAGCGCCTCACCCCAGCCACTGACTGTGAGTGTTTTGCAAGGCAATGTCTCCCAAGATCAAAAATGGCATCCTACAGCGCTACGTGAAACACTACTCACCTATCTCGATATGGTGCGTCAAAGCCACAGCCAACTGATTGTGCTACCCGAGACTGCACTCCCCCTATTCCTCCAAGATGTGCCGCCAGATTATCTAGAGGCGATGGCACAACACGCCCGAGCCCAAGGCGGGGCGGTATTGCTGGGCGTGCCTGAGCGTGGTCGTAGCGGCGAGTATTACAACAGTGTGCTAGCACTCGATGGTCACACCAGTCAGTTTTATCGTAAAAGTCACTTAGTACCATTTGGCGAATTCATCCCCTTGCGCGCACTCATCGCCAGCCTAGTCTCACAAATCGCTATCCCACTCCAAGACTTCAGTCCCGGTAGCATCACCCAACAACCTCTCACACTAGGCAACGAACGTATCGCCATCAATATTTGTTACGAAGACGCGTTTGGGGACGAAATCATCCGCCAACTGCCGCTGGCGACCGTGTTAGTCAATGTCAGCAATGTCGCGTGGTTTGGACACTCCCATGCCGCCCAACAACACCTACAAATAGCACAGATGCGGGCACGCGAGACAGGGCGCTTTATGCTTCGCGCCACCAACACCGGCATGACCGCGATCATTAACCCCTACGGCCAGGTGCTAGCTGCCGCCCCCGAGTTTAGTCGCACGTCGGTAGACTACACCGTCACCGGCATGCATGGCAGCACACCATATATTCATTGGGGTAATCACTGCATACTCTGGCTGTGCGGCCTAATTTTGGGCGGAGCCACAATTCTACGCTATCGCGCTCGCCCAACTGCTAACCACTAGGGATGATCTACTAGACACGATCTACTAGATCAAGCACTGCCAAGTCGTCATCCCCATCAAGCCCCTTTGGCGTCTAGCGCTAAACACGGTACAATCGCCGCTTACTCACGGCCACCCATTTATGCTGACTTTTCAACAAATTATTCTCACGCTCAACCAATTCTGGGATGGCCAAGGCTGCGCCTTGTTACAACCCTACGACATGGAAGTCGGTGCCGGTACTTTTCATACGGCAACCTTTCTCCGTGCAATTGGCCCAGAGCCTTGGCAAGCCGCATTTGTCCAACCCTCGCGACGCCCCAAAGATGGTCGCTATGGCAACAACCCCAATCGCCTACAGCACTACTATCAATACCAAGTGGTGCTCAAGCCATCGCCGCTACATATTCAAGAACTCTACCTCGACTCACTCCGCGCGCTGGGCATCGACACCCAAGTCCATGACATCCGCTTTGTTGAAGATGATTGGGAATCCCCGACACTCGGTGCCTGGGGTTTGGGCTGGGAAGTTTGGCTTGACGGCATGGAAGTGACCCAATTCACCTATTTCCAAGAAGTCGGTAGTCTCGTGTGTAAACCCGTGCTCGGCGAAATCACCTATGGCCTAGAGCGGCTCGCGATGTATTTACAGGGCGTAGAATCGGTGTTTGATCTGATCTGGACGCCGGGGGTGACCTATCGCGACGTCTACCACCAAAACGAAGTCGAGCAATCCCGCTACAACTTTGAACTCTCCAATACCGATATGCTGTTCCAACACTTCAAAGACTACGAGAGCGAAGCGCAACGGCTGATTACTGCAGCTTGCGTATTGCCAGGCTACGAAATGGTGATGAAAGCCTCACACACCTTTAACCTGCTCGATGCCCGAGGCGCGATTTCAGTGACCGAACGAGCAGCCTACATTGGACGGGTGCGCGCACTCGCCCGCGCTGTAGCGCAAGCCTACTACGAGTCGCGTGAAGCCTTGGGCTTCCCCCTGGTGCGTGCACGATGAGCCCCGCGACATTACTGGTAGAGCTGCGCACCGAGGAGCTACCACCCAAATCCTTGGCCAAGCTAGCCGAAGCGTTTCGCCATAACCTCAGCGCCGACTTACAACAACAGGGCTTTCTCAGCCCCGAGAGCCAGTCTCGCGCCTATGCCACACCACGCCGCTTAGCAGTAGAGATCAGCGCGGTAGTCAGCCATTCGCCGGACAAAACCTTAGAAGTGCTAGGCCCGTCACTCAAAGTCGGGCGCGATGCAACCGGTCAAGCCACACCAGCACTCCTTGGCTTTGCCAAGAAAAACGGTATGCGCGTAGAGCAACTGAGCGAAATCGATACCCCTAAAGGTCGCGTCTTTGTCTGCCGCAAAACTGTTAGCGGCAGCGCCCTCGCGCAAAGCCTTGCAAGTAATGTTGAGGCCGCGCTAAAACGCCTACCTGTCGCGAAAATGATGCGCTGGGGCAGCGGGGACGCCGAATTCGTGCGTCCCGTGCACGGCTTAATCCTGCTCCATGGCAGCAGTCTGATTACTGGCCAAGTATTGGGTATTGATGCTAGCCACCAAACCTGCGGTCATCGGTTTATGGGCAGCGCGCGCCTGAACATCAACAACGCCACTGAATACGCGACTCGCTTAGCCACCGAAGGCATGGTGATGGTCGACATTGCCGAGCGCCGCGCCTTGATCGATCACTTACTGCAAGCCGCCGCGAGCACCCACCACGCCACACTCGGTGCGCTAGCTGACTACAACCGATTACTCGATGAAGTCACCGCCTTGGTCGAATACCCCGCTGTCTACACCGGTGCCTTCGATCCCGAATTCTTAAGCGTGCCGGCCGAGTGTCTGATTCTGACCATGCGGCAAAATCAAAAATACTTTCCCTTGTTTGACCAGAGCGGCCAGTTAACTCACCGCTTCCTGATCGTTAGCAACATGCAAGTATCTGATCCTAAACATATTATTGGTGGCAATCAGCGCGTAGTACGGCCGCGCCTAGAAGACGCACGCTTCTTCTACGAACAAGACCGCAAACATAGTCTTGCCAGTCGTCTGTCGGGTTTAGATAAAGTGATCTATCACAACCAACTCGGCAGCCAAGGTTTGCGCAGCACCCAAATCAGCCAACTCGCGGGTCACATCGCGCGCGCCCTCACTCCCTCTGACCCAGCTGCAATCGCCGCCGCCGAACGCGCTGGGCTACTCGCTAAAACCGACTTAGTCACTGACATGGTCGGCGAATTCCCGGAACTCCAAGGCATTATGGGCCGTTACTACGCCACTCATGATGGCGAGCCGCTGGCCGTAGCCGAAGCAATCGCCGCGCACTACCTGCCGCGCTTTGCCGGTGACCAACTGCCCACTGGTGTTGTTGCGTGTGCCGCCGCCTTGGCCGACAAACTCAATGCCCTGGCTGGCTTACTCAGCATTGGTCAAAAGCCCACGGGCGATCGCGATCCGTTCGCGCTACGTCGTCATGCCCTTGGTGTGATTCGGATTCTGATTGAACGCGACTTGGCGTTGCCACTGGATGACTTGCTGAGCTGGGCTTTTGCACCATTTGCCCCAACCGAAACCAATCCACAAGCAAACACTGACTTAGCAACATTTATTTATGAGCGACTCCGTGGTTACTGTATTGATGCGGGCTACACCGCACAAGAAATCGAAGCCGTCTTGACACTACGACCCGTGCGCATTCAACACATCCCGCGCCAACTGCAAGCCGTGCGTGCGTTTGCCACCCTACCTGCTGCTAGCGCCTTGGCTGCTGCCAACAAACGGGTCGCCAATATCCTCCACGACCAAACACCAGTCACCCATGTCAACGCCGAATTACTGCAAGAGCCCGCAGAGCAGGCGCTATATGCCGCACTCACCCAGGCCATCAGTGCCGCCGAGCCCCTATATGCAGCAACTGACTATACTGCTTATTTGCAAACATTCGCCGCATTGCGCGAACCAGTAGATGCTTTTTTTAATGCAGTTATGGTCAATGCTGACGATCCTCAATTAAGACATAATCGCTTAGCGCTCCTAGGTCAGTTGCAAATCGCCATGAATCGTATTGCTGATCTCGCCAAGCTTGCCACATGAAATTGGTGATCCTGGATCGCGATGGTGTCATCAATCACGATAGCCCAGGCTATATCAAAAGCCCTGCCGAATGGTTTCCGATTACGGGCAGCTTAGAGGCGATTGCCAGCCTCAACCAAGGCGGCTACCACGTAGTTGTCGCTACCAATCAATCAGGCCTCGGTCAGGGACTGTTTGATATGGCAACGCTCAACGCCATACATCATAAAATGCATCAAGCGCTGGCCCAAGTTGGCGGACGCATTGATGGTATTTTCTATTGTCCACACACCCGCGATGCCCAATGCCAATGCCGCAAACCACAACCGGGACTACTCCAAGCCATCGCCAAGCGCTGTAACACGCCACTAACTGACGTGCCGTTTATTGGCGACTCGGAGCGCGACATACTCGCCGGAGCAGCCGTTGGCGCACAACTACATTTGGTACTCACCGGCAATGGGCTTGCCACCCAAGCCGCAGGTCTACCCCCACATACTCGCGTGCATGCCGACCTGGCCGCTGCTGCTCGCGAACTGTTACGGTCTTCACCCCAATCATGAATAAGACTGTAATTGTATTGCGCTCTGGCCTATTTGCCTTATTTCAACTCATCATCACCCCACCATTTACCCTGATCTCGGTCATGACATGGCCGCTCGCACCGCTCACCCGTTATCGGGTGATCTCGCAATGGGCGCGATGCCTGATGTGGGCACTACGCGTATTCTGCGGTATTCGCTATCAAGTGATTGGTGCTGAGCATATTCCAACGCAGCCATGCATTATTGTCGCCAAGCACCAATCGGCTTGGGAGACCTTAGCGTTTCAATTGATTTTTCCACCACAAGTGTGGGTGCTCAAACGCGAACTGCTCTATATTCCATTTTTTGGCTGGGGTCTGGCCATGCTCTCGCCGATTGCGATCAACCGCAAACAATGGCGCTCTGCAATCACCGAAATGGTGCGTCAAGGCCAGCAACGACTACGCGCAGGCTTCTGTATTGTAGTGTTCCCAGAAGGCACGCGCATCGCACCGGGTGAGCGCGGCACCTATCGTGCAGGCGGCGCCCATGTTGCGATCCAAACTCAAACCCCATTATTACCAGTCGCCCACAATGCCGGTTGGTGCTGGGGTCGCCACTCGTTTCTAAAGCGTCCAGGGCTGATTACCGTACATATTGGCCCGCCTCTCACCCCACATACCGCAGAAGATGCCAAACAACTCACGCAACGAGCGGCCGAATGGATAGAGGCCCATATCCCACCACCGAACAGCCGCTTACCATCACCTTAGTTCGCCACGCGCGCAACCCCAATCCCCGTCATGGCGCTCGAATTTCATCCCCTGATACTGCTTGGACAAACCATCCCGCACGCACTACAAGCGCGGCGTAATCGACGACAAATCAGTCTCAGCGTTGATGAACGCGGCCTAGTCATTCATGTGCCCACCCGTGTCAGACCGGCACTGATTCAAACCGCGATTGATCAGCATGCACAGTGGATCGTCGACCAATATCAACGCCAACGTACGCCCCCACGCCTTTGGGGTGACGGTGAGCGCATCATGTTCTGCGGCAAGCCGCTGACCTTAATCGCAGACACCACGCTCACCCAAGCCCTACAATTAAATGACCCTGCAGACACCTTACACTTTCATAGCGATTTAAATGGCGCTGCCCTCGCTCGCATCATTCATCAGTGGTTGCAGCAACAAGCACTCACCACCTTTGCCACGCACTGCCATCAGCATTGTCAGCAATTGCAATTAAATCTCTGTCCGGTGCAACTATCGAACGCGCGCACCCGTTGGGGTAGTTGTCATCGCAAGGGCCATATCCGTATTAACTGGCGCTTAATTCAAGCACCACACTCGTGGATGCATTATGTTACCGCCCATGAAGTCGCGCACTTGCGCCACATGAATCACTCCAGCGCTTTTTGGCAAACTGTAGCCTCACTAGACCCCGACTATCAACAACACCGCCTGGCCCTGCGCCGTCAAGCCCGTGATTATTTATGGCTGTAGCATCAGTCGAGAACCAAGGCTTGCCTCGCCTGCTGTGCTACACTTTCAAACTCAAACCCGTACTGCTAACGCAAGCACTATTGCATACACTTTAGCAAGCACTATCACTAGCACCCTCATCAACAAAAACCCGACATCTATGAATACCCTCGCCACACCACAACTCTGCGCTATTGCAGAGCCACTACACCAACAAGCGCCTAGACAACTCACTACCATCGCGCTGTGCATACTATTGGCTCAAGGCTTGAGCGCTTGTGGTAATAAAACGCCCTTATATCTTCCAACACCGGCACCGAAAACAGAACCCGCGCCGCAGTCAAATACCAACAAACCCAGCACCAGCAATCCCGCTACATCACAAACGCCTTAGCACCATATAGATTGCACTGCTCAGACACCACCCCCACTACAAACAACTACACTACCCCAGACACTACCATGACCTCATTTGCTTACCGTAACGGCACGCTCTACGCCGAAGATGTACCCCTAGCTCACATTGCCCAGCAGTTTGGCACACCGTGTTATGTCTACTCGCGCGCTGCGCTCACTAGCGCATGGTGCGACTTTGATCAGGCATTTAGCGGACGCGATCATCTGGTCTGCTATGCCGTCAAAGCCAACCCCAATCTGGGCATCCTGAATGTGTTTGCGCGTTTAGGTAGCGGTTTTGACATTGTCTCCGGCGGTGAACTCGCACGAGTGCTTGCCGCTGGTGGTGATCCGCAAAAAATTGTGTTCTCCGGCGTTGGCAAAACAGCCCAAGAAATGCGTGATGCGCTAGAAGCAAAAATCCTCTGCTTTAATATCGAATCAGCTGCCGAACTCGAATTACTCAATCGCGTTGCCCGTGACTTAGGCGTCATTGCGCCGATCAGCTTGCGGGTAAATCCTGACGTGGATGCAAAAACCCATCCCTATATTGCCACCGGCCTCAAAGACAATAAATTTGGCGTTGCCTATACCGATGCGCTTGCAGTCTATCAACGCGCCAGTCAGTTACCACACGTGCATATTACCGGTGTGGACTGTCATATTGGTTCGCAACTCACCGAGGTTGCACCATTTATCGCCGCACTGGAGCGGGTGTTGTTGTTGGTCGACGCACTAGATCGCGCCGGTATTGCGATACACCACCTCGACTTAGGTGGCGGCTTAGGCATCCGCTACCAAGACGAAACCCCGCCAGCCATGCAAGATTACGCGCACGCGCTGCTCAAGACCTTGGGACAACGCCCACAAAAACTACTGTTCGAGCCTGGACGCCTGCTCACTGGCAATGCCGGTGTATTACTCACCGAAGTGCTGTATCTCAAGCCTGGTGTGGACAAAAATTTTGCGATTATCGATGCCGCCATGAATGACCTCATGCGACCGGCACTCTATGATGCCTGGCACAATGTGCTACCGCTTCAAGCACCCGCCAGCGATGCACAACTCCTACACTACGACATTGTTGGCCCCGTATGCGAGAGTGGTGACTTCTTAGCGCGGCATCGCGCGCTTGCCATTCAATCCGGTGATCGACTCGCTATTGCCTCTGCTGGCGCCTATGGTATGAGTATGGCCTCTAACTACAACACGCGTCCCCGTGCTGCAGAAGTCATGGTGGATGGCGCACACATACACTGCATTCGTGAGCGCGAAACACTCGCACAACTGATGGCCAATGAGCATCGTCTGCCGACTGCTGATTGATGATGTGATGTGGTGCGGTGTTTCATACCTTAGATCATCACAAACAGATCAATCATCGATGTGGATGCAATCTGACAAACGTCATCAGAGCGTCAAAAATAATTCATAAACCTATTGCAATTATTTTTAGCTGTGCCTTAGAATTGCTACACCTCACATGGTGCTTGTTGTCATTGAACATTAATGCAACAACAGTTGTAAGTCGTCAGGTTAGTAGTCTTCATCAACGCACTGACGACATACACTTCGGCATCATGCGCTGGCAGTGTGGTCATTTAACCGCACTAATCAGATGCCAACGTTAACTAAAAGGAGACATCATGGCAGCGAAGAAAAAAGCAGTTACAAAAAAGAAAGTAGTCGCAAAAAAACCGGTAGCAAAAAAAGCAGTCGCTAAAAAGCCCGTGGCTAAAAAAGCAACCGCTAAAAAACCGGTAGCAAAAAAAGCAGCCGCTAAAAAACCGGTCGCTAAAAAGAAAGCAGCCAAGAAAAAAGTCGCAAAGAAGTAAGTATCACTCACGCTTGAAGCTGAGCGTGAAGTTGCAAAAAAGCCGAGGCGTGCCTCGGCTTTTTTCATGCGGATCCAGCCCCAAACTCCTCACAATTTAAATTAAAATTATCCAATAAAATCAAATAGTTATTAATTTTTTAGAGGGTTGTTAAATTACACCAAAAACAGTGTCGCCAAACCCAGAAAAATAAAGAATCCGCCGCTATCAGTGATTGCTGTAATCATCACACTAGAACCCATTGCGGGGTCGCGTCCCAGCTTCTCCATCGCTAACGGAATCAACACTCCCATCAAGGCTGCTAGCAATAAATTCAGCACCATCGCAGCGGTCATCACCGCACCTAATTGCCAATTGCGATACATCAGAAAAGCAAACAGACCCACCACGCTACCCCAGATCAAACCATTCAAAGCAGCAACGCCAATCTCTTTAATCAACAACGGTCGGGCGCTATCACGGGTGATCTGCCCCAGCGCTAAGGCACGCACTATCATCGTTGTGGTTTGATTGCCCGAGTTGCCACCAATGCCAGCAATAATCGGCATCAATGCGGCCAGCGCCACCAACTGTCCAATCGAATCCTCAAACAAGCCAATGACTCGCGATGCCACAAAGGCGGTGACCAAATTAATGGCCAACCAAGACCAGCGATTACGCACGCTCTTCCATACCGAAGCGAATAAATCTTCTTCCTCTTGCAAGCCGCCTGCCGAGAGAATCTCGCTATCCTTCGCCTCGCGAATAAAATCGAGCACTGCATTAATCGTCGCCCGACCCACCAAGCGCCCCTCAACATCAACCACCGGTGCTGAAACCAAGTCGTAACGCTCAAAGGCGCTAGCTGCATCTTGGGCATCTTGCTCGGGTTGAAAACTAGAATAATCGCGCACCATCACCTCACCGACCAAAATATCGGGGTCGGTCACCAACAAGCGATGTAGGGGCAGCAGCCCTTGCAGACGTTCATCACGGTCTACTACAAACAACTGATCGGTATGATCAGGGAGTTGATGTAAGCGCCGCAGATATCGTAATACCACCTCCAAGGTCACATCCTCACGCACCTCAATCATCTCAAAGTCCATGAGCGCACCCACCGCATCGGAGGCATAAGACATCGCCGAGCGCAATTGCTCGCGCTCCTCAGTCGACAAGCCTTTGACCACATCCAGAATCACATCTTCGGGTAGGTCAGGGGCGAGATAGGCGATCTCATCGGTATCGAGCTGCTCGGTCGCGGCGACCAGCTCGTCCTCATCCATGTTGGCAATTAAGGTCTCACGCACCGCATCAGAGACTTCGAGCAGAATATCGCCATCTCGATCTGCTTTCACTAAGTCCCAAACTACCAAACGCTGGTCTAGGGGCAGCGCCTCTAGCACGTAGGCAATATCAGCAGGGTGTAGGCGATCGAGCAGCTGCTGTAGCCCAGCAAGGTGCTGACGATGCACCACCGTCTCAACCAAATCTTGACGGGGGCTGGCCTGCCGATGCACCAACGACTCTACCAGCTCGTAACGACGCAACATCTCGACGACTTGCTCGAGATAAGCTTCAACATTACGACGGAGATCGGGTTGGTCAGACATCAGGGGCCCCCAGATGAATCCACAAACAAAGCAAGAGTAACGCTAGACTTGTGAAGTTGTTGTGATGCGGTGGGAGTGCTGCGCTCAGATAGTGCAAACACCACCACAATTGCACTACCTCAGAATAAAGGCCATTGAGCGATCGTGATAGCTTTCACCAAGACCTATCGCTGAACGTGCGCGCACATTTTAGGAGGATAAACCCACGCTGTCCAAGCATTCGTGCATTATTGGGTAAAAAATTTGAGCCTGTAAATAAATTTACCTCTGCGGTGACACATTGCTGACAATCCGGGCGCGCAGACCTGACCATTTAGCGCCCGCACTGAATCCTTATTATTTGACTACTGCTTAGATACGACATGCAGACCCAACACCGACGATGCGTTTTTTTAGCGCGCTGACCAAGCCGCACTCTATTACAATAGCGCTTTAATCCCGCTCTATTCTCGCTCTTTTAAAAGAGCACTTGATTACCTTTCTTATTTTTTGCCCTACTCATGTATTACCTGTCTCATGTATTACCGTTCTCATTTATTAATGTTCTCATTTTTTTCAATAACACCCTAGCCAAGCCATCACCATGTCCGCCGCCCTCACTGCCAAGCTACATCAAGCCCGCACCCTACTACACAGTGGCGATGTGTTATCCGCTGTAGCGCTGTGCAACACCATACTGAGCAAGGCGCCACGCAACCCCGAAGCGCTATCGCTGCGCGGTATGGCAGCGCTAATGCAAGGCGACTACCCATCAGCGACCACCGACTTACGCTTAGCCCTCCAAGCCAAGCCTAACGATGGCGCTACATTGGAGTATTTAGGACTGGCGCTTCTCAATCAAAGTGCTTTTAGCGAAGCCGCCAGCGTGCTGCAACGCGCCGCCCAACAAACAGGTGCCCCAGCATCGGTATGGATGCGCTTAGGTCTAGCCCATTTGCATGCAGGCGCAATCAGTGCCGCCATCGCACCCCTACGCAAAGCTGTAGCCCTCGCGCCACAACAAGCAGACACCCACATCAATCTCGGACGTGGCCTCGCGGCCTATCAAGATCCGCAAGGCGCGCAACGTGCTTTTGAAACAGCCCTAACACTCGCCCCGGGCCACCCTACCGCGCTATACAACTTAGGCGTGCTCGCGCTAACCGCCAAAGACCTCACCCAAGCGCAACACTTCTTTACGCAAGTCGTCGCACGCGAACCACGCCACACCGATGCCTTGATTAATTTAGGGATTGTGCTCGAACAACACAACGATAGCGCCACAGCCGCCCAACATTTTAAATCTGCACTCCAAATCAATCCCCATCACCCGCACGCCCATAGCAATCTGGGACGCCTCTTTTTACGCCAACAACAATGGACAGAGGCTCACCACCACTTTACCCAAGCGATTGAACAAGACCAACAACAACCCATAGCCCTCGAAGGGTTGGCCACCATTGCGCGCGCCCATAACCGTTACGAAGAAGCCAGCAACTGGTGCGAAGCGCTACTCCAATTCGAACCCGAAGCCGCGCATGTCTGGGCTTTTTACGGCGATTGCTTATTGCAAATCGGCAAACTCGATACCGCTCAAACCGCTGCTGAAAAAGCCTTGTCCCTAGACCCTCAGCTTGGCCAAGCCTATAGCTTGCTCGCTCAACTGCACATCATCGCCAATCGCATTGAAGCGAGCATCAAAATATTGCAACAAGGCACTGCTCAAACCGCTAACCCCGCACTGCTGAGCCTACTGTGCCAACAAGCGCGCTACGCCTGCGACTGGCCGCTATGGCAAGCCACCTGGGCACAACTCAAACCGCTTATAGACACCAACCCGCACTGTGGCAGCCCGTTTGTATTGTTATGTGAGGATTTAGATGCCAATGCCATCGGCCGCTATACCCAAGCTTGGGCACGCCAACGCTTTGGCGCCCAAGCCCATACAGCGCTGCCAGCGCGAGATCGCAAAGCACGCGGCGAGCGCCTACGCATCGGCTATTTTTCTTCAGATTTTCAAGAGCATCCCGTGGGCTATTTAATGATTGAATGCTTGGAGCATCACGACCGTAGCCAATTTGAAGTCTTTATCTACTCCTATGGTCGGCCGCAAATCACACCCATGCGCGCCCGCTACATCGCGGCGGTCGAACACTTTGTCGATATCTCACACGTCGCGAACGATGCGGTCATCGCCCAAATAGCCGCCGATGAGATTGATATTTTGATTGATCTCAAAGGCTATACATTAGCTGATCGCTTAGAAATCATGGCAGCACGTCCCAGCCCCATTCAAGTCACGTGGCTAGGCTATCCCGGCACCACAGGCACTGACTTTATCGACTACCTGATCGCCGATCCACACTTAATTCACCCACACGAAACCGCCGCTTACAGCGAACGCGTACTACGCTTACCGCAGTGCTATCAACCCAACGACCGCTTACGCACGATAGACCCCCCACTGGCGCGTAGCGCCTATGGACTGCCCGAAGATGCAATGGTGCTGTGTAGCTTTAACCAAAGCTATAAAATTACCCCCGAAATCTACGCCGTGTGGCTAGCGGTATTGCACGCTGCCCCCGAGAGCGTACTGTGGTTACTCGACGCTAACCCCTTGGCGACTGCACATCTCCACGCCCAGGCCCAAACGACAGGCATTGACCCCGCCCGCATCATCATTGCCCCTAAATTACCGCTAGCCGCACATCTAGCGCGCTATCAAGTCGCTGATGTAGCGCTAGACACCTTCCCCTACACCTCACACACCACCGCCAGCGATGCCCTGTGGTGCGGCTGCCCACTGGTGGCACTGCGGGGAGAAACCTTTGCCGCACGGGTTTCAGCCAGCATTTTAAGTGCCTGCGGCTTAGACGCCTACATCACCGATAACCTAGCGGCGTATCAGCAACTGCTGATCACGCTTAGCACTGACGCTACTGCACTTGCAACCGCACGCACTGCCGCTGCAAATGCGCGCCATGCCGCACTGTTTGATACCCCCCAATTCACTCGTGATTGGGAAGCACTGCTGTGGCAGATGCAGAGTGAGGGTGTTGCGCGTAGCAACCTCGGCTAATGTAATCAAACAAATTAAATGCTTGAGGTCACTCGCTCTACTAGGGCTTGCTTCACCTCGGCAATCACACCAGGCCAGTCTCCAGGCGTTCGTTGACGAAACAAGCGCACTGAACAATACCAAGGGCTATGGTCAGTACCCACCAACCAACGCCAACACGTATCGTAACGGTTCAATAACCAAACAGGCTTACCCAAAGCAGCTGCTACATGCGCGGTGGCCGTATCAACCGAGATCACCAAATCGAGTTGACTAATAAATGCGGCGGTATCTGAAAAATCATTCAAATCTTGTGTGTAGTCCATTACATCCGGGCCATCCCAATGCATACGCTTTAGGTCTGAAAGCTCTAATTCCGCTTGCCGGCCTTTTTGAAGACTGAAAAAAACTACGCCTTGATGTTTTAATGGCAACAATAGCGACAGCGGTATATTGCGTCGCTGATTGGTGGGCCATAGTTCTGGCTGATCCGGTCGATGTCCACCATTCCACACCAAACCGACCCGGAGCGGTGTATTGACACCCAAGCGATCTCTCCAAAATGACACTTTCTTTGGGTCTGGATGCAAATAGCCCTCAGGCAATGGAATTGTATGTAGTTGCGTCTTAAAAGCGTGCGGCAGACTGAGTAATCCGCAATGAAAATCATAGGGTGGCAATACAGCGCCTTGTACTACGAGTTGGCAATCTGCTGCCAATTCGCTCAGTAAGTTCATTAATGGTTTTGGCACTTCTAGAATAACCTTCGCACCTCGCGCAACAACTAAAGGTACAAAACGGCAAAACTGAATGGTGTCACCAAAACCTTGCTCGCAATACAACAAGATCGTTTTTCCAGCGATATCCGTATCCCCAAACCATTGGGGTTTTAAAAAATCTCGTTTGTGCTTTTGTGCTTGAGAATATTTAATTCGCCACTCATACAATGACCAGCCTTCAAGATAATCGCCGCGCATGAGTAATGTGGTCGCTTTTCCATAGTAGGCCTCGACACAATCCGCTTGAATTTCAATTGCACAATTAAAGCTGTGCAACGCCTGATCAAGCGCCAGTGATGCCAACTCTGCAAACCCACAATTAACGTAAAAATAAGGGTTCTTGCCGTCAATCGCGGTCGCCTGGCGCAACTTCTCAATAGCCGAATCAAACTGGCCTAAGTCAGTCAGCGCTAAACCCCAATCCGAATACGCATTGGCATGCTGCGGATCAATGGAAATTACTTTCTTAAAGCTATCCGCTGCCGCCTCTGGACGCATTAATTTAGCGTAAGCCAAGCCCTGACTGTAATATATTTGCGCATTATCTACATCTAAGGCAATTGCTTTTTGGTATGACACTAAAGCCTCAGAAAGCTTCCCGAGTTCACTGAGGGCAACACCCATAATCCAATATGCGTGCGCAAAATCTGGATCGATGGTAGTGGCTTGTCGACAATAAGACAGCGCACTATCAAACTGTTTTAGCTCTACATCGATGATAGCCAAATTATAATATGCCTCGGCAACATCCGATTTAATCGCTATCGCTTTTTTAAAGTCGACCTGAGCCAGCGCGAAGAAACCTCTATCCTTTTGTAAACATGCGCGCTGATAATAAGCTTCAAAAAAATTGGGTTCCAAGAAAATAGCTTGATCTAAATGTGGCAAAGCCTCTTGATGCCGCCTTAGCTGCATCAGCGCTAACGCGCTATGCAAATAAATATCTGCACGTTGTGGGGCAATACTGAAGGCGACCCGAAAACTCTCAACCGCCAAATCATATTTGGACAAATCCAGCTCGGTCAATCCGCGAAAAAGAAATGCGTCCAGACTAGCAGGATCAATTGCGGTAGCGCGATTAAAGCAATCTAAAGATACAACATATTGATTATTAAGCCGCTCTATGATGCCCAAATTAAACCAAGCGCCAGATGCGCGCGGATCACATTCAATAGCCCTTAATGAATGCGTTTTGGCAAGCGCTAACTTCTCGAGCTTAATTAACGCAGCAGATAGATTAACCAGCACAGACACTCTGTCTGGAAATAACTGCAAACAATCAGAGAACCGCTGTTCCGCGCCAAGATAATCTTGTGCAGTCATACAATCAATGCCTTGCACAAATAAGGCACGAGCCTTCTCTAAAAGTAAATCTTCCATATTTTTAAAGAAATCCTTTGGTTAATCTATTTTTAACTAATCTATTCTCAACACTACGCTAACCGGTTCTCAAGAATTATAATTTAAATTGTATAATTAACTTGCAACAATAGTATTTAGTCAATGTGCAGATCAAAACGGTTTTTGTCTTAAGGATGACTATATGCTATTCTTGAAATTATATTAAATTAAGTAACACAGATCATTTTATGTTTGTTAATTCAAAATGACTGGCGTATAAATCACCTATCAAAGTCTATTTAACATGGATCAAGCGTCTTATCCCATTGTGGCAAAATGAATAGCTTACGCCAAAAAATAAATGAGGGAATGCACCTGCATCAGAATAATAAGCTGCCTCAGGCCAAACAGGTCTACCAGCGTCTCCTAACATCACAACCAGATCACCCTGAATTACTCAACCTACTCGGAAATGTTCAACAAGATCTCGGGGAGTTTGATGCGGCCATCGCTAACTACAATATAGCACTTCAGCATGCTCCGCATTATGCCGAAGCCTATGCAAACCGCGCCGATGCTCTACAAGAGCTCAAGGAATTTAAATTAGCTATCGACAGTTATGCCCAGGCCATTCGCCTTGAGCCCAATAATCCTGATAATTACTACAATCAAGGCGTTGCCTTCAGTGCGCTCGAACTTTTCAGTAACGCACTTGATTGCTATGTAGCTGCTATCAAACTCGATCCAAACTGCGCTGAATTTCATTTTAATCACGGCAACACCTTAAAAAATCTCAATCTTTTCGATCAAGCAATTACGAGCTACAACCAAGCCATCCTTCTAAAACCAAAATACGCAGAAGCTTATCTCAATCGTGCCGCTGCACTACAAAGCCTAAAACAGTTTGACCACGCTATTGATAGCCTACAACAGGCAATTCAGATAAAACCAGATTTCGCAGAAGCTTATAATCAGCTAGGGATAGTATTAAAAGATACCCAAAAATTTGATAGCGCATTAGCAGCTTTTCAAATGGCATTATCTTTTAAAAAAAATTATAGTAATGCGCACTATAATATTGGATGCATCCATGACAGCTTAGGTAATTATGAGCATGCCTTAACAAGCTATGAAAAGGCTATTGACGCACAACCAAACCATGCAGATGCTCATTGGAATAAATCACTAGCACTTTTACTAAACAATCATTATTTAGATGGATGGTCCGAATACGAATGGCGTTGGGAGCGCAGTAAATTTCCCTCTCCCAAACGCACATTTAATCAACCACTTTGGCTAGGTAAATCTGCTATTCAAGGTAAAACTATACTCCTACATGCCGAGCAAGGCTTGGGAGATACCATTCAATTTTGTCGATATATCCATCTCATTAAAGAACTGGGGGCGAATGTTATTCTGGAAGTACAAAAGCCATTATTAGGTTTGATGCAATCTCTATCTCGAGTTGATCTCGTTATTGCACAAGGCACTACAATCCCACACTTTGATTTGCATTGCCCTTTAATGAGCCTCCCATTTGCTTTCAATACCACCTTAGAGACTATTCCTTCATCAATCCCCTATCTTTTTAGCAACCAACAACAAGTTACTCAATGGCGAGCATATTTGGGTAAACAACAATTCCCAAGGATTGGCTTGGCATGGTCCGGCAACTCCAATCACCCTAATGATAATATACGCAGCATGTCATTAACGGAATTGATTGCTCAACTCCCAAACGGATTTGAATATATCAGTTTGCAACAAGAAATACGTCCCATTGATTTGCAAACTTTATCGGCTCACCCGCATATTCGCCATTTTGGTGATCTAATTACAGATTTTTCAGACACAGCGGCTTTGTGTGGTTTGGTAGATTTGGTGATCTCGGTCGACACTAGCGTAGCACATCTTGCTGGCGCAATAGGCAAGCCAGTATGGGTTCTAATTCCCCGCCATCCAGATTGGCGCTGGCTCCTTAAACGTGCTGACAGTCCGTGGTATCCAACCGCTCGATTATTTCGAGCTACAAGTCCTAATAACTGGCAAAGCGTGCTCAACGATGTAAATTTATCCATCAAGAATTTATTTCCAAACACAACTCTTTAGAAAACAACTTTGCGCAATTAACTGGATATATTTCTTAATATAAGGGTCTTCATGGATTGTTTTTATATTAATTTAGATAATGCTATTAAGCGAAGAATTAATATTCAAAATAATTTTTCGCGGTATATGGAAAAAAATTGGACTCTAAATCGATTCCCAGCAATAGATATTCACTATGTCAATAAACATAAAATACCGGGCGGCCTGCGAGCGAATGAAAAGGCCTGCTTTCTAAGCCACCGACAACTTGTAAAAAATAATATTACATCAAAAGATCCAGTATTATTTTTAGAAGATGATGCAATAATTGGTCAACAAACCTGCACGATATTAAACCAACTCCTTCAGCATCATGGGGATTTTGAGTGGGATATCATTTACACAGATGTATGCATTCATCAACCAGATACCATGATCGACATGATCAATTTACGAAAAGATTTAAAGCTACAACAGAAAACTCAGTTATTAAATCTTAATAATTTCTCATTTGCTGGCGCAACCTCATACATCATCAATCCCCTTTCATTGGTTAAAGTTGATCGCCTCCTCTCACAAGAAGAGAGCCTCGACGTTCCATATGATATTTATCTAAGAACGTTGATAGAAAAAGATATTCTTAAAGGATATGTTGTATTCCCGTTTATAACTACCTTATCTAACGACTCATAAGAATCCCAAATTCAATTAACTGAAACTTCAAACACAGATACAATATGGAATACCTTCAGGCGCATGATTTGGCTAGAAAGAGATTTAAATGATTTTCATCAAATTACTAAAAAAATACAATCAGACCTTTGCGATGCTGAATCTATTCTTTTTAGCAGCCTAATTGCGGCATTAATATCTGATAAATTTGTTAATAAATAGTATTAAATCCTAATTTTGATTATTTTTTAATCGGCGGCACGAATCCCAATTTAAGTTACGCAAAATGAGCATATGAAATCTACTTTTGTTTTTTTACACGTTGGCGAAGATCCAAATATTGAATATTTTGTTAGGTCGATATTATTAACTTCACCGGATGCCGAAATCATCCAGTGCTCAGACTCAACCACTCAAAAAGTGAAAGGCGTATCAACAATTTTTCGCAATAATGAAGACAGCACTAATTTAATGACTTTTAGGTTAAGCTGTTTTCATAAGCTCAAATTAGAGCATCCTGCCGTTTATCTAGATACTGACATGCTTATTTGTAAAAAAATAAATGCAACTGAACTGTTAAAAAATTTTGATGTTCTATGCTGCCGGCGCTCATTTGGCTGTGATGCATTGATTAATACCACATTCAAAGGCATGGACTTATCTGAGTATAACAACAAAACATTTGGAGAGATTTATCCGATAATAGCTTGCTTTACAATATCGAGGTCTTATCGCTACTGGCTGGAGTGCTTCAATAATCTTTTAGAAATCAATCCAAAATTTCACTTATGGTACGGCGATCAAGAGGCCATGAGAAACATTTCAACAACAAATAAATTTCATATAGGCTATTTACCTGAGTCTGAGGTTGGTTGTCTGCCTGAATTTGTCAAAAAGAATATGCTGCCCACTGTATTACACTTCAAAGGAGTTGCTAGGAAATCGTATTTGAAGCCTATATTTGATGAGCTTATCTCAGAAAACCTTATTTAATTGTCCGCCCTAAATCCATATCACCTACTAGTTTTATGCTTGCATTTGCACAGCAGGTATATCTGTTTTTTTGGATGATCTGCGCCCTTCAAAATATCAGCGGCAAGAAATTCTTATTACTCCATCAACCAATACCATTGTGGCAAAATGAATAGCTTACGCCAAAAAATAAATGAGGGAATGCACCTGCATCAGAATAATAAGCTGCCTCAGGCCAAACAGGTCTACCAGCGTCTCCTAACATCACAACCAGATCACCCTGAATTACTCAACCTACTCGGAAATGTTCAACAAGATCTCGGGGAGTTTGATGCGGCCATCGCTAACTACAATATAGCACTTCAGCATGCTCCGCATTATGCCGAAGCCTATGCAAACCGCGCCGATGCTCTACAAGAGCTCAAGGAATTTAAATTAGCTATCGACAGTTATGCCCAGGCCATTCGCCTTGAGCCCAATAATCCTGATAATTACTACAATCAAGGCGTTGCCTTCAGTGCGCTCGAACTTTTCAGTAACGCACTTGATTGCTATGTAGCTGCTATCAAACTCGATCCAAACTGCGCTGAATTTCATTTTAATCACGGCAACACCTTAAAAAATCTCAATCTTTTCGATCAAGCAATTACGAGCTACAACCAAGCCATCCTTCTAAAACCAAAATACGCAGAAGCTTATCTCAATCGTGCCGCTGCACTACAAAGCCTAAAACAGTTTGACCACGCTATTGATAGCCTACAACAGGCAATTCAGATAAAACCAGATTATGTTGAAGCCTATTTAAATCTAAGCAGTGTATTGATTGAACTTGAGCAATATGACATTGCACAAAAAAAATTAATGACGGCCATACAGCTTGATTCAGGCCATCCTAAGGTAAACCTTAATCTAGGGGTATGTTTTCACAAACTCAAGCAGGTTAACGTTGCGATTGCATATTTTAATAAAGCTATCGCTTTAAACCCTAGCTATCCAGAGGCTTATTTGCAACTAGGCACCTGCTTACACGGCCAGAGGAATTTTGATGTGGCCATTCAATGTTATCAAATGGCGATTCAACTGAAACCTAACTATCCCGAAGCATATTTAAATTATAGCGCCACCTTGTTTGAGATTAACATTGATCTAGAAAATGCACTTTCTAAATGTAACACTGCTATTGCGCAAAGAAATGATTATGCTGATGCTTATCTAAATAAAAGTGTCATTTTAGATGCTTTAGGTCAATCTGCAGATGCATTACACTACGTTGATGTAGCTATTACTTTAAAAGATAATTTTATCGATGCACATTTCCATAAATCTTTATTTGTTTTAGCTGCTGAAAACTTTAGCCTTGGATTCGAACTTTACAAATGGCGATGGCAGACTGAGCGATACGGCTTTCATAATGGCCAATATCGGAAAGACTGGAACGGCACCGACTCTATACAATCACTCATCGTACTCTCTGAGCAAGGTCTTGGAGATATTATTTTTTATATTGGTATGCTTTATGATTTGTCAAAGAAAGTACAGCACCTTACCCTAGCTACCGACATACGCTTGATTTTATTATTAGAACGCTCTTTCCCCAATGTTCTTTTTATCGATCAGGAATCAATCGCTACTGGCCATAGCTTTGATCACCAAGCCTATTTAGGCGATCTTGGGCAATACCTAAGATCTGATCCCAACTCCTTCAATACTATTAAGACGCAATATCTGACTGCTTGTCACACCCGAACCAAACAAATTCGCCAAGCGATTACTTCGAATCGAAAATTAATCTGTGGTTTATCATGGTCTAGCAATAACAAAAGAATTGGCTTTCAAAAAAGCTTAGCGCTGGAAGATTTGCTGCCTTTGTTCGAAGTAGCAGATGTCGAATTTGTTGATTTGCAATACGGCGACACTAACAATGAAAGAAGTCAACTTTTAAATGATTACGGGCATCATCTCCATAAAGTCGAGTCTGTTGACAACTTTAATGATATCGATGGTCTGGCTGCATTAATTAACGCTTGTGATATTGTTGTAACTATTAGCAATACAACCGCCCACCTCGCGGCCGCCCTTGGAAAACCAACTTTTGTTGTATTACCTTACGCAAAAGGCTTATTGTGGTATTGGCATTTAAATCGGGCTGATAGCCCTTGGTATCCTAGCGTAAAGCTCTACAGGCAGATTAGCCCTAACGACTGGACATCTGTTATAAAAAGTGTTCAATCTGAACTAAGCCATCGAGCGCAACTGTACAACTCTTAAGAATGAGTGTAGTTTTTCATTGCGTCCCTCGATTAGACTAATTACCCTACAAATCTACATTTACTCAAATATATCCATCAAAAAAACGGACACCGTAGTGTCCGTTTTTACTAACAACATTAATTATTAAGCGCCTAAGGGCTCTTAGAAATTATGTGTCATATTTACAGCGTAAGCTGTGTCGTTGCCGCCAACACCATTCTTTGAGCTGTATCCGCCCAAGAAGTAAGCGCCAGCTGTATCATTTCTTGCTTGAACTACACCAACTTGAACTTGAGTACGCTTGGACAAATCATTAACATAGCGCACTTGCATCAAACGAGCACCGGTGTTTGCACCAGCGACACCGCGGTTCGTAAAGGTGCCGCTACCAGTGATATCGCCAGCGTTAGCATAGCTTGCGTGGATGCTATGTGGGCCAGCAATATTCCACTCAGCACCAATCAAGTATGCCTTCACTTGGGCTGTAGTAGTCGTAGTTGTCTCGAGCTTTTGCACTGTGTATACAGCACCTAACTTAACGCTACCTAAAGTGTAATCAGCAGAAACATGGTAACCAGTTGCATCTAAGTCGTTGCCATTAATGCTTTTATGCTTATCATATGCGCCACCAAGATTGATTGGGCCGTTTTTATATGCAATAGCTGAAGACATTACACGTGCTTTAGCACCAGCTGCGCCATTCGATAGCAACGTTGCATGATTGGTTGTAGTTGTACTAAACATCGCTTGGAAGCCGCCGATTGTTGGGGTATCAAAAGTAATCAAATTCTTTTGACGACGCTTAAACACACCTGCGCCTGCGGCTGTATCAGCAGCAGTATCAGCTGTAACGCCAGTCACTACCCCTGCAGAGCTGGTAGAGAGTGCTCCGGCTGTCTTTGCACTAACCTGTCCAGCACTAACTGTCGTTGAATTACCGGCTAGCCATTGTGCAGTACCAAAAATGCCGGTATCACGACCACCCACGTTACCCATGGTACGCTTGAATGGAGTATCCCAAATGCCGAAATAGGCATTACCAAAATCACCTTGCAGACCTAAAGCACTGTTACGCTCACACATAACTTGCGAGCCGTTTGTCCCGCGGAAATCGAGCGTTGATTCACATTGGAACCAAGCGGTCATGCCATAGGCTACTTTTTCAGTGCTACGAATACGCAGGTTTGAACCAGGTGCTTGAAGCATGTCTGTGCCTTGAAGTTTAGTTCCAGCAGTAGCAGCGCCTATTGAAGCCTTAGAATACTCACCATAGATAGTGCCGCTGATTACTACGCCTGAATCTTGTGCTAATGCCAATGCGGGAGCGGCTAGCGCGCCAGCAACAGCGAGTGCGATTACTTTCTTTTGCATGTAGATCTCCTCAGAATTAAATGGAACGCCCGGTGACGGACGCAGTGTTTTCAGGCGGTAGCCATGAATACAGGAGCATTATGCAAGTGCTATTTGGCGCTTTACAACTAAAGCACATAAATAATCATTAGTTTTTATGCAGTGTGTATCTAATTTACAACAAATCACACACCTCATCTAAAAGCGTACCAAGATTATTGAGATTATTGCTATTTTTCATAGACTTAGCGAAGTCTCCTGATTGCGCATACTCATCTTGCCATCATTGCGATGACAACGCCTCACCCTGCATGGGCGCTATAATCGCTAATATAAATAATCGTCAATATACTGGACGCGCCTGAAAAATTGCTTTGCAGTGAGTGGCCGCACTAAAGATCGTTCGCAGATTAAAAGTTTTATAAAGTTGTTAAAGTCTTTAATAATCAGGAAGTTATATTTACCTTGGCTTTGCATTCCTCATTCGATCAAGCCCTCCAAGCCGGTCTGGACGCGTTTCGCGGCGGTGATTTTTCGGGTGCTATTGCAGCCTTTGAGCGCGCCTTGGCACTTAGCCCCCAGCATCCAGCGGCCTTAGACCTCTTGGGCACCAGCTGGTTGGCGGCCGGCGATCCTGCCCGCGCCCTACCCCTATTAGAGCAAGCAGTACAGCGGGCTAAAAACAACCCCGATCCTATCGCGCACCTCGCCCAGGCCTATCAAGCGCTAGCCCGCCATGAAGACGCTTACCAGCAATTTCGTAAAGCCAGCAGGCTCGCTCCACAAAACCCACACCTCGGAGAAGGGGCGGCAATTGCGCTCGCACTGCTGGGCCGCTTCGCAGAAGCGGAACAACTCTTGCTACGCTTAATCGCTCGCTATCCCGATATCAGCGCCTTGCGCTTTAATTTAGGCAATGTCTACCGCGATCAACAGCGCTTTGCTGATGCTGAGATGCAATATCGCTCAGCGATTCGAGGCGCGCCGGACGATGCTGCCAGTCACAACAATTTGGGCAGCGTCTGTCACAGTCAACTGAAATTTACCGAGGCTGCCCAAGCGTATCGGGCCGCAATCGCGATCGATCCGCAGTTCCATGATGCCCACCTCAATCTGGTATCGGTGCTGATCGATTGCGGCTCATTTCAGGAGGCTATTGTTGCAGGGCAAGCAAGTATTGCATTAGCCCCAAATTGGGCATTGGCGCATCGCTATATCGGTGCAGCATTCAGCCATCTTGGCCACACCCAAGCCGCACTTAATGCCTATGCGCGCGCCTGCGCACTAGAGCCGAATGACGCTATTCATCAACAAGTCTATGGCAGCGCATTAGTCACAGCAGGTCAGACTCTTGCCGGACTCCGCACCTTAAATAGCGCAAGCCAAATAACCACCAATGCCAACGGGCTTGAGCACCCATTCAGCGATATTCACTTAGCCATTGGTCTGTATGCGATCGGTTGGGACGACTATCGCAAACGGCCTGCTTCCGCCGCCATTGCCGACAAATATTTGACGCAGCATAGCTGGGTCATTCATCAGTCTTTACCCGCCGACCTGAATGGTCGCCATGTGTGTGTATTACGCGAGCAGGGTTTAGGTGACGAGTTATTTTTTCTGCGCTATGTGCCGCAATTAAAAGCTCGCGGTGCTCAGGTCACGACGCGAGTCAGCACGAAGATTGCTCACTTCATTGAGCGGGCACAGTGTGCAGATGTGGTCATTGATGAATCACAACTACCCGCCCAAGCCGTTGATTTCTTTATTTTATGTGGCGACCTGCCGCATGCCTTAGCCGGTATTGCACCGCAGTCCGCATGGACTAGCCCCCAGCCCCAAACCGAATACCCTATACCCGAATGCCACATACCGGAATACCCGATCGCTATTCGCGTCTATCACCCACCATTAGCACCTAGCTTAGCGATTCCTGCACTCCCCGAATTACTAAACCACATTCAAGCACGTCTTGCCGCCTATGGCCCCCCACCCTACATCGGCATCACCTGGCGCGCCGGCACTGCCGCCCAGAATCAGGGGGCTGATTGGCTACTAAGCAAAGCCGTGCCGCTAACCGCGCTTGGAGCGGCGTTACAACACACAACAGCAACACTATTAGCCCTGCAACGACAGCCCGCCCCGGGTGAACTGGCTGAGCTCTCTCGTGCCTGCGCCCGCACAGTGCATGACTGCACCGATTTAAACGATGACCTTGAAGCCATGCTGGCACTGCTGTATATCATCGACGACTATGTGGGGGTGAGTAATACCAATATGCATCTGCGGACAGCCGCCAGAAGGCCCGCCCGTGTACTCGTGCCCAACCCATCTGAATGGCGCTGGTGCTATAACCGCCATCATTCGCCCTGGTTTTCGGATTGGCCGCTCTACCGCCAGTCACCAGAAGGTGAATGGACACCAGCCCTGTTGCAGTTAGGCCATGATTTGATGCACATTTGATGCACATCAATAGCCCACAGCCGGTTTTGCCCAACCAGCAAGCAAAGGCGTAAACTCTGAACCTTGGATCATTTCATATAAATTTCTTTTTCATTGTAGCCACTTGAATATGCACCTGACCCCACTCACACTGCCAACCCCATTGCATGGGTTACCTCATCACTATGGCTAAAACCCTAGCGCGAGATTGCCAACCGTGTACCGGCTGTTGTGATGGCTGGTTACAAATCGAAGTCGAAGGCCGTCCGGTCTATCCTGGCAAACCCTGCCATCACAGCACCGGCAAGGGCTGTGATGCTTACACCACACGCCCGGTGGACCCTTGCCAGCAATTTATTTGCGGTTGGCGCATGGACCATAGCCCGTTACCCGAATGGATGAAACCCAATAATGCCAAAGTCATCGTGTTATTTGACCAGAGTCAGTGGCGCGGTATGCCGGTTGATGTGGCTGTGCCGGTGGGCCGACGCATTCCGCCTCGCGCGCTGCAATGGCTGATGCAATTTGCACAAACCCAGCAACGTGCACTGATTTACTCCGAACAAAAAGTCGAAAATGGTCAGTTTACCAAACAACAATCCGCAATGGCTTATGGCCCACCCGAGTTTCAGCAAGAAATGGTGGCGCGTCTGCAAAATGGTTTGCCACCCTATTAATAAACATTCAATAGACATTCCCAATCATCATTCTCAACTGAATTCAACAAGCTCATTATGATTAGAGTATTCATCGGTTTTGATCGGCGCGAAGTCGCGGCCTATAACGTGCTAGCGCACAGCATTCAAGCGCGCGCCTCGCAACCTGTGGCGATCGCGCCCATTATGTTGTCGCAACTGCACGATATTTTTCAGCGTGAGCGCCACCCACTGCAATCCACCGACTTCTCATTTTCGCGCTTTTTAACCCCTTTTTTATCGGGGTTTGAGGGTTGGTCGATCTTTATGGATTGCGACATGTTGCTGCAAGCCGATATTGCACAGCTCTGGGCACTACGCGACGAACGCTATGCGGTGATGGTGGTTAAACACGAACACACGCCAACAGAGACGCGTAAATTTCTAAACGAACCACAAAGCGCCTATGCCAAGAAAAATTGGTCCAGTGTCATGTTGTTTAATAACGCCAAATGTCAAACGCTGACACCTGCTTATGTCAACACTGCTACAGGCTTAGAGTTACACCAGTTTAAATGGTTGGATCACGACGAGCTCATCGGTGCACTACCACCACAATGGAATCACTTGGTGGGCTATGACAAGCCCAGGTCTGATGCCGCGTTAGTACACTACACGCTGGGCGGGCCTTATTTTGCAGAATATGCGCAATGCGAATACGCCAAGGAGTGGCTCCGCGAACGCGATGCGATGCTCTATGCTGGCATTGACTAAGATCTATACCCTTTATCATTCAAATACGACCTACGCTCATGACGCCCACACCTAGGCACCTGCTAATAGACTACCTAGCCTGAAATCGGATAAGACAACTGTGCCTAGCCTACTCTCTGCGTCATATATTCATATCAAGCACTTGCGCTCTACAGGTGCCACTACAGAAGCCATTGTCAAATTACGCAGTGCACCGCCACGCTCTGATATTGACGCCTTTGAGGCTGCTATCTGCTTATTCATCTGTAGCGAATTCGGTAATTGCCTGCATGTTTGCCAAACCTACACTTGGCGTGCACCTTGGGCTATGGCCATCAGCCAAGCGCTTATGGCCTATTTACAACAAGATGCCATCAAGGCGCTTGGCCTTGCCCGCACTGCAATCAGTCATCAGCATGATATGCACGATGTTAATGCCTTGTACCTGATGCTGTTAATCGCCAATCAAGCAATTGATGAGGCAGACCAGTTTGTCCAAAAGCACTATGCAATCATTCCTATGGATGAGCCATTCCTGCTCACCATGATGGCTGAACTGGCGATTGCGGTCTCGGACTGGAAGCAAGCCTATCGTTGCGCAAGCGCTGTGGTCGCGGCAGACCCAGAAGATTTCCGCGGGTTAATGAGCCTCAGTATTGTGAACTTAAAAATTCGCAATCCACATGAATCATTGGGTAATGCGCTGCGTGCGCGCTTGATCAGTCCACAATCGCAGCAAGCGGTTCTACAGTTGATGCGCTGCTATAACGAGCTGGGCGACTTTTATGCCGCTGTGGGCGATTTTGATCAGCTCGACAGTCAAATACCGATAGCAGCTGACTTATACGTTGAACTGGGTATCGCCTACATTGGCTTATCCCAAACCGAATTAGCCACCACTGCACTGACTCGGGCACTCGAGATACAACCCGGACATCCTACAGCCGTACGCGAGCTCCTGATGATTTATGGCAATGCCAATGACTCTATAGCACTGCAACAACTCATGGGTCAGCATCAAGCATTCATTACAAACGATATGGTGAACGTCATTACCTTGGGCTTTGAGCGTTTAGGGCAAGGGGATACCGCTCGTGCTCTAGGCTATTTTAATGACACGTTCGCGCTATCACGCCAACAGAATGTTGCCTATAACGAACTACCTTGGCCTGTGCCTGAGCCGCGCCTACGACACGACTACGAACAATTGCAATTATTAGCGCAACGCCAGAAACTGGATAGCAAAGGCTTGGCTGCTCTACAACTACTAGAACACTACTGCAAGCAATCACAAGACATTCATCATGTATTTGCGCCTACCGGTGTCGCCGCAGAGACCTTGCAGCGCGCACTTACCGATATGCACTATATTCCAACAATCCCGTTTGATGATGTAGCGCTCAGCACTCAGAACCACTATCCCGATATTGAACAACAATATATCGACGGTAAACCCGCTATGGTGGTGATCGACAACTTTCTATCCCCGGCAGCGTTGCAGGCCTTACGCCAATTTAGCGAGGAAGCTACTGTTTGGAAGCTGAACAATGATCGCGGCTATGTTGGCGCCTTGCTTGGCCAAGGTTTTGCGTCCCCAGTGCTCATCCAAATTGCCCACGAGCTCAAGTCGATGATGCCGCAAGTGATTGGTGACTATCCGCTGCTACAAGCCTGGGGCTTTAAATACGACCAGCGTTTATCAGGCATTAATATGCATGCCGACTTTGCCAAGATTAATGTCAACTTCTGGATTACGCCAGACGCCGCCTGCGCTGACCCCAATACTGGTGGTATGGTAATTTATGATGTGCCGGCGCCGGCGAGCTGGACTTTTGCAGATTACAACGTGCATCAATCGAAAATGAAGGCGTATTTAAAAGTGCACAAGGCAGAATCTTTGCGCGTGCCTTATCGAGAAAATCGTTGCGTGATATTTGACTCTAGTCTGATCCACATCACAGACGAGTTACACTTCAAGCCTGGCTATCAGAATCGCCGTATTAATGTCACCTTGCTCTATGGGCGTGCGCGTAGCGTAGGTTAACGACCCCTTTCATCCTGATTACTTTGCCCGCCATAAAGAAACTTAAGTTACGATGACACTGGTGTTGCATTTGCTAATTCCGCAATCACTCCACACCATTGCGCTGCAATTCGCTCTACAGTATATCCATAACTTACCTGAGCCTGTCCGTTCAAAATCTTGGCTAATACCTGATCTGGATGCTTGAGCGCCCAAGCGATGCCAGCACTCAAATCAGGTCCTAAATAAGCGCTGTCTACAAACGGTAAATAACTTTCTAGCGCACTCGCGATCGGCAGGCGGCCAGCTTGCAAAGTCTCGACAATGCGATTTGCCGAGACTCCCGCTTTACGCGCATCTTTCGAATCCCCAGGAATTAACACTAAATCACACACCTGCAAAGCTCTTTGCATGCGCGGGATAGACCACTGCTCTAAGCGCAGTCTAAACGACTGTGGCAATTGCCGATTAAATTGACTAATAATTGTGGTGAGTTCAGCATCAACTGCTGTGACTAGCGTCAAGCAACATGGCCTTTGAGCAGTAAAACTTAACAGAGTAGGTAATATCTGTTGTAAATAGCCTAAGTTGGTACGATGACCAAACCATAATAATTCAACGGTACGATCAGGTGCAAAGCGTGGCGCCACAGCAGCATTTAATACCGCATCTTCTATTACGATAGCCTTAAAATCCACCACTTCAGCTAGCAGCTTAGACATGCGCTCAGAGTTCACAGTCAACACATCAACCATTGGCAATACTTCAGTATAAAAGTGCACAATCTGGGGATATGATGATGCAAACGGAAACTCTGAAATATCTACAACTAATTTAATACCACGACTCTTGATTAAACGGCAGGCGATAAGCCATTGCTGAGGGTCATTTTGAAAAAAATATTTACCTATAACGCATACTTGCACATTTTCTAGAACATCTATCGCTAGACTTTCAGGAAACTCTGGACTAGCAAAAACACATTCAAATCCTGCATCTAGCGAGCCCCCCACAGCGACACCGGTTCGCAGACGAATACTCGCCACCTTGCAATCTAATAATGATTGCCTAGGATTTTTAATAAACCCCCGATCCTGAAATAAGGCTTGCGGCAACAACCACAATACCTTCATCGCAATGCCCAACTAAGCCTCAAATCCCCAAACCCTTAAGCAGCTTTTCGGGATAGCGCGTACCAGCCGCTCCACCCAGCGGAAATGCGGCGGTGAGTTGCGTAAGTTCTTCTGCACTGAATACCAAATCAACGGCTTTACAGTTGGCCTCCAAATACGTACGGCGCTTGGTGCCGGGGATGGGGACAATATCTGCGCCTTGGGCCAACACCCAAGCGATTGCCGCTTGAGCGGGAGTAGCTTGATGGGTCGCCGCAACGCCTGCCAAAAATTCAATTAACTTATTGTTTTCATTAATATTTTCTGGTTTAAATCGTGGGTGATCACGACGCCGGTCGCTCGCTATTAAAGCATCTACACTAGTAATGGTGCCGCTGAGAAAGCCACGACCTAAAGGCGCATAAGCCATAAACCCAACCCCTAAGTCTCGACAAGCGGGCAGGATTTCCGACTCGACCTCACGACTCCACAAGGAATACTCGGTCTCCAAAGCGGTGATCGGGTGCACGGCATGGGCGCGCCGCAAGGTGGTCGCGCCCGCTTCAGACAGCCCAAGGTAGCGCACCTTACCTTCGGTGATGAGGCGTTGCATGGCACCCACTGTGTCCTCAATCGGAATCAAAGGATCTACCCGATGCAAACCATACAGATCAATCGTTTCCACCCCTAAGTGACGCAAACTAGCCTCACATGCTTGCTTCACATAATCAGGGTGGCCACCACTCAAACGGGGCGCCTCACCACCGGTGCTTGCCGCCAAGCCTAAATTACCAAACTTGGTGGCGATGATCACCGCATTGCGGCGCCCACGAATGGCGCGCGCGATCAACGCTTCATTCACCCCATTACCATAGGCATCCGAAGTAACCAATAAATTACAACCCAAATCGATCGATCGCTGAATGGTCGCAATCGACTCGGGATCATCCGGTTCACCATAACTGATCGACATTCCCATACATCCCAAACCTAGGGCTGAAACTAATAATCCATGGCGACCGAGTTGACGCTGTTGCATAGCTTTCCTTTGATCAGCGAGTGAATTAACGATTAAAAATACAAACTGATGGCGATTGATTACTTCGCGTAACTCACGATTAAATCACCCACGCCTTCGACATGACCTTCCAGCCGATCACCCCGTTGTACAGGTCCCACGCCAGCAGGCGTGCCCGACATGATGATGTCGCCCGGGCGCAGCGTCACTAAGTGTGACAAATAAGAGATCGTCTCTGGAATATTCCAGATCAAATCGGCCAAATCGCCTGTTTGTTTCACTTCACCATTAACCTTTAACCAAATCGCGCCTTTGGCAGGATGGCCGACTTGCGCCACTGCTTTTAACGCCGTACAAGGCGCAGAATGATCAAAAGCTTTACCCATCTCCCACGGTCTGCCCATTTTTTTGGCCTCACCTTGCAGATCACGACGTGTCATATCTAAACCCACGCCATACCCGAACACGTGATCCAAAGCCTTATCGACCGCAATATCAGCACCACCTTTGCCAATGGCCACAATCATCTCGATTTCGTGATGTAAATCCTTGGTCATTTGCGGAAAGGGAATAGTGGCGCCATTGGAGACAATGGCGTCTGCCGGTTTCATAAAGAAAAACGGTGGCTCACGATCAGGATCGTGGCCCATCTCGCGCGCGTGCTCGGCATAATTACGCCCTACACAATAAATACGCCCGACCGGAAAAGCGCTTTGACTACCCTCTACGGGTAAGGTAATCACACCTGGGAAATCGATGGCATAGCTCATTTTGCAATCCTTATACGCTTAAGTTATTGAAAATATTCATAATATTAAAACCATCTGACACTGCCTCACCACTCAGAAACACACAATACAAAACACGCAATACAAGTATAAGAGCGCACTACACTCGAGAACATCTGGCGATTATACGGGAACCGCCATACCGTCAGTAGCCATAGAACTAGGTGGCGCTAACATAGGGTTCAACTGCCAATATCCATACAATACTAAATATCTGAACCCATTAGCGTCATACTCACTGCATTAATTAACCCCTCACTGACTCCCTTGCTTGCTCACTAACTGACTGAATGAATCACTGACTTGACTCCTGATTACTCATTTATTTAATTACCCATTTAATTACTCATTTAATTATTTATTTATTATGCCAACTCTAGAAATCCTCTCAGGTCGTGGATAGTCTAAGCACACTGAGCGCCTTATTCCTTAGCAGCTTTCTCGGTGCAACCTTGCTCCCCGGCGGTTCTGAGCTCGTGTTACTGGCCGCCCTCAGGGCTTATCCAGAAACCTTGTGGTTAGCATTGGTCATTGCCACTGTAGGCAACACCTTAGGTGGCATGACCACTTATGCGCTAGGCCGACTAGCGCCAAGCAGGCCGATTCGAGGCCTAGCCTACTTACAGCGCTGGGGCGCAGCTGCCTTATTGTTATCATGGGTTCCAGTGCTCGGTGACCCACTGTGCGTCGCAGCTGGCTGGTTGCGGCTACCCCTATGGCCAGTACTGGTATTTATGGCCGCGGGTAAGTTTGCGCGCTACTGGGTTATCGGACTGCTGAGCGTATAGTGCTGCGCTTGTATGACTTACCCATTCATGTACAGCATCAAAAAGAACCCGTTGACGCTTGCGGCAAGGTGCTAGACGGTCCACATTAAGCTAAGATGTCAGCCGATTTCAATCACATTCTCTTTTAAATTCATGCATCGCCCATCATGACTGCAAGACTCCGCGAAATACCCTATAACTACACCTCTTTTTCTGATCGCGAAATCGTGATTCGTCTGCTCGGCAGCGCACGCTGGGACATTCTCAATGCGCTACGCAGCCAACGCCGCACGGGGCGCTCTGCCAAGATGTTGTATGAAGTATTAGGTGATATGTGGGTGGTGAAACGTAACCCGTATATTGAGGATGACTTACTAGGCAACCGCCAACGTCGTCGTGCTTTGATTGACGGCATGCGCCATCGCTTAAACAATATCGAACAGCGCCGCGGCAATACTGACCCCCGAGTCACCGAATTACTCGCAGCCGCGCATACTGCAGTGAACGACTTTGCCGCAGGCTTTGAGGAGACCCTCGCATTACGTCGTCGCACCATAGCGCGACTAGCTCACACCACTCGCCCAGACAATGTGCAATTTGATGGTCTGGCGCGCGTCTCTCATGTTACTGACGCGACCGATTGGCGTATTGAATATCCATTTGTCGTCATTAACCCCGACACTGGCAGTGAAGTCGCTGAGATTGTCGCTGCATGTATTGAACTTGGTCTTACCATCATTCCTCGTGGTGGTGGCACTGGCTATACCGGCGGTGCAATTCCCCTAACGCCTTATTCTGCAGTGATCAACACAGAAAAACTCGATCGCTTGAGCCCGATTGATCAAGTCATCTTGCCCGGCTTAAGCGCACCGGTAGCGGTATTACGCTGTGGCGCCGGTGTAGTCACGCGGCGCGCTATGGAAGCGGCTGAGGCCGCAGGCCTAGTCTTTGCATGTGACCCCACTTCAGCCGATGCCTCGTGCATAGGCGGTAATGTCGCCATGAATGCTGGTGGCAAAAAAGCCGTGCTATGGGGCACTGCGCTCGACAACCTCGCATCATGGACCATGGTCACACCCGATGCACAATGGCTGCGCGTAGAACGTCTCGATCACAACATGGGCAAGATTCACGATATTGCGATGGCAAAATTTCGGCTCAGCCGCTTTGCCCGTGATGGCATCACCCCCATAGGTACACCGCAAACCCTAGAAATTCCTGGTCACACTTTCCGCAAACAAGGCTTGGGTAAGGATGTCACTGACAAAGTATTGGGCGGACTGCCTGGCATTCAAAAAGAAGGTTGCGATGGTTTAATTACCGAGGCCACGTTTGTATTACATCGCATGCCACCAGCCATTCGCACCGTGTGTCTGGAGTTTTTTAGCAGCGTACGCGAAGCCGTCCCATCTATCTTAGAAATTAAGCAGTATCTAGGAACGCATCCAGTAGCGATCTTGGCAGGCTTAGAACATTTAGATGCCCGCTATCTCAAAGCAGTAGGTTATTCCACCAAAGCGCGGCGCGCAGGTCGCCCTAAGATGGTGTTGGTGGGCGATATTGTTGGTGAAGACGAGGACGCGGTCGCGCAAGCCGCCTCTCAAGTAGTACGGATTGCCAATGCTCGTGGAGCAGAAGGATTTATCGCCGTATCTGCAGAGTCTCGTAAAACCTTCTGGCTAGATCGTGCCCGCACCGCGGCCATTGCGCGCCACACGAATGCATTTAAAATCAATGAAGACGTGGTCATCCCGCTCGAACGCTTAGGTGATTACTCCGATGGGATTGAACGTATAAATATTGAATTCTCAATCCGCAATAAAATTCGTATCCTTGATGCTGTAGAAAAAGCATTAGGTGGCGATCTGCCAGTGGTAGATCATGACCCCGAACACACACGACAAGAACTGCTTACAGATCGCGTCCATCGTGCTCAAGCCTTAATTAGCACTACCCGTCAACGCTGGCAGTGGTTACTAGATCATCTTGACTTGCCGCTAGATAGCGCTAATGAAGTTAGCCTACCTGAATACCAAGCGCTGTTCAGTGAATACCCCAAAACACATAGCACACCTGCAACCTTGTTCCATGCGCTGCAAGATCACACCCTAACCGTATCCTGGAAGCAAGAGGTGCGCAGCCATCTCACCGATATATTTAGCGGGCGCGCACTCACTAAAATTCAAGAGCTCATCGACACCACCCATCGCCAAGCACTGCGCAGTCGCGTTTTTGTTGCATTACATATGCATGCTGGCGATGGAAATGTACATACCAATATTCCCGTTAACTCAGATCAATATGAAATGCTGCAAGAAGCAGCAGAAGCTGTGGCGCGGATTATGCAACTAGCCGAATCCCTAGATGGCGTGATTTCTGGAGAGCACGGCATTGGCATTACCAAATTAGAATTTCTACCCGAAGCGCAAGTGGCTGCGTTTCGGGTGTACAAAACCAAAGTCGATCCGCAAGGGCATTTTAACAAAGGTAAATTACTGCGCGACAGCGCCTTGCCAGCCGACTTGAGCAATGCCTACACTCCCAGCTTTTCATTATTGGGTGCAGAGAGTTTAATTCTTGAGCACTCCGATGTGGGCGCGATTGCCCATTCGGTCAAAGACTGTTTGCGTTGCGGTAAATGTAAACCGGTGTGTGCCACCCACGTACCTCGTGCCAACTTACTCTACAGCCCTCGCAATAAAATACTCGCCTCTAGCTTGCTGATTGAAGCTTTTCTCTATGAAGAACAAACACGCCGTGGTATTTCTTTAGCGCATTTCGATGAGTTTGGTGATGTGGCTGACCATTGTACGGTCTGTCATAAATGCGCAAATCCCTGCCCAGTGGATATTGACTTTGGTGACGTCTCGATGGCGATGCGCAACTTTTTACGTCAACACGGTAAACGTCGTTTTAATCTAGGCTCATGGGCATCGATGCTTTTTTTAAATGCGACTGACCCACGCACCATTAACATTGCGCGCAAGTTCATGATTGATTGGGGCTATACCGCGCAGCGCTGGGCGCATCGCACGGCAAAACTATTGGGATTGACTCGTCGTCAAACCCAGCAGCCCACAGCAACGGTTGGCAAACCACCGATACGCACCCAAGTGATTCACTTTATTAACAAACCGATGCCGGGCCAGTTGCCGAAAAAAGCCTCTCGCGCCCTACTCGATATTGAAGATGCGCGCATCGTACCGGTGATTCGAGACGCCCAAAAAGTCAATGATGAATCCGAAGCAGTCTTCTATTTCCCGGGTTGCGGCTCTGAACGACTCTTTAGCCAAGTGGGATTAGCCACGCAAGCCATGCTCTACCACTTGGGCGTGCAAACAGTATTGCCACCTGGATATCTGTGCTGTGGCTATCCGCAAACTGCAGCAGGCGAAGAGGCCAAAGGCCAAGCCATTACCACCGCCAACCGGGTCTTGTTTCACCGCGTGGCGCATACCTTAAATTATCTAGACATCAAAACAGTAATCGTGTCCTGCGGCACTTGTATGGATCAGTTACAAAAATATGAATTCGACAAAATATTCCCCGGTTGTCGACTGCTTGATATCCATGAATACTTACTCGAGCGTGACGTTAAACTTGCAGGGGTGACTGGCACTCGCTACATGTATCATGACCCTTGTCATTCACCAATGAAAACTCATGCACCCATGAAAGTGGTGAACACCTTAATGGCAAGCCCAGTCACGCTCAGCGAACGTTGCTGCGGAGAATCGGGCACGCTGGCTGTAACCCGCCCTGATATTTCGACCCAAGTGCGGTTTCGCAAGGAAGAAGAGCTCAAGCGTGTCACCACAGAACTGCGCAATATTCCAGTCGTGGCCGCTGGAGCAAAGCCCGATCCCATCAAAATTTTAACCTCCTGCCCTTCATGTTTGCAGGGCTTAGGCCGCTATAGTAATGATGTCGATATAGAAGCTGACTATATCGTGGTCGAAATGGCACGCCACGTATTGGGAGCGACTTGGATGGAGGATTATGTGCGGCGCGTGAATGCTGGGGGTATTGAGCGAGTATTGTTGTGAAATAAACATGGGGATTAACTGCTGTGGATTTGTTTGAACAAGCTAAGCAGCGATTTATAGCGGGCATTAACGCTATGGGTCGTCAAGCTTACACAGAAGCAGTTAGCGAGTTTCAAGTCTCTTTGCAATTACTACCCGACCGTATCTCTACACTAACCAATTTAGCTGCAGCATATATTCAACTGCACCAATGGGCAGATGCGCGCAAGTTCTGTGATCGTGCATTAGTCATTGATCCACTATCAAGTGCGGCTTGGACACATCTCGGTTTAGTAGAAAACGCCAATCGATTACATCGGCTGGCATTAGCGCACTTTGAACGCGCTCTCCATATTGATCCATCAAATATCGACGCTCAGCTCAATAGAGTCGCCACATTCATTCAGCTACAGGAATACACGACAGCGCTCACCTGCAGCCAACAATTATTACAACTTGCGCCCGATCATGCATCTGCCCACCTAAACCACGGCAATATCTTGTCTGAGCTTGGACAAGACTCTGTAGCGCTTGAGCACTATCAAAAGTCAATTACACTCGATCCGAAATTTGCCAAGGCGTATTTAAATCAAGGTCACGCGCTACAAGATACACGCCAACCAGAACAAGCATTAATCAGTTATCGCCAAGCCTTTGCACTTGACCCCACACTCGATTTCCTTTTGGGTAATTTACTACATTTACAATTAATATTGGGTGATTGGTTTAATCTAGAAGAACTGATCGAGCAATTATTAAGCGGCATTACCCAGCATAAAAAACGGACGCCGCCATTTGCAATGCTCGGCATTAGCGACTCCCCCTTAATGCAATTACGAACGGCCGAGATCTGGGTTAAAGATAAATATCCAGACCCCCCCATCTCTACAGAACTGGCATGTATCAGCCAATCGAGCAGCCCTCACTCCAAAATTCGAATTGGTTTTTTTTCAATGGATTTTCGCAATCATGCCGTCGCATTTTTAATTGCGGGCATCATTGAAATACTGAATCGTGATCAATTCCAAGTGATTGCATTTAACTTTGGATTGGTGACCAATGACGAAATGCAAACACGGTTACGCCAAGGGTTTGATCAGTTTTTAGACATCCATGATAAAACCGATTTAGCAATTATCAAGCTCGCAAAACAGCATCAAATAGATATTGCTGTCGATTTGGCTGGATTTACTGAAGGATCAAGACCCGCCCTATTTGCTCAGCGAATAGCGCCCATACAAATTAATTATCTAGGCTTTCCTGGCACTATGGGCGCAGGGTACATCGATTATATTATTGCCGATCATACCCTGGTGCCATCCACAAGCCGCCCTCACTTTTCAGAAAAAATAGTCTATCTGCCGTGCTTCCAAGCTACCGATAGTCAACGGTTTATTGCACTCCAAAATTTCACCCGGCAAGCCCTCGGTTTGTCGGATTCAGTATTTGTATACTGCTGTTTTAATAACAGTTATAAAATTTTGCCAGAGACTTTCCAATCTTGGATGCGTATTTTAAAGGCAAGCCCTAATAGTGTTTTATGGTTACTCTACGATCACGCCGCCACAGTCATCCATCGGCAGCAAGCAGCACGTGCAGCGGGCATAGATCCACAACGCTTAGTCTTCGCCCATAGGCTCCCACCCGCCGAATATCTAGCTCGCTATCGTTGTGCAGATTTATTTTTGGATACGCTACCCTTTAATGCCGGGACAACTTGCAGTGATGCACTTTGGGCGGGACTGCCGGTTTTAACGCTACGTGGTGAGTCCTTTGCCGCACGGATGGGTGCAAGCCTACTCACCGCCATTCATCTCCCCGAGTTAATCACTACTAGCCGTGAAGCTTACGAAGCGCGCGCTATTGAACTCGCAACCGACCGCCAACAATTACAGGCCATCCGCGACAAGCTGGCACGCAACCGACTCACCACCCCATTGTTTAACACTGCACTATTCGCCCGTCATCTCGAGACAGCCTTTATCCAAATGGTTGAGCGGCAGCGTGCGGGTCTCGCACCAGATCATTTATTTGTCGATCAACCTGCTGTGCTATCCTGATCTACGCTAACCACTAACATTTTTAAATGAGTGCCGACTATTCTA
>Ga0209499_1000017_pt1:0-45000 | contig 145235 bp, 125 predicted proteins | sample C_130208_EF_Meta_FD_187306 | JGI IMG/M metagenome (GOLD analysis project Ga0209499, IMG submission 187306) | Freshwater microbial communities from Lake Croche, Canada to study carbon cycling - C_130208_EF_MetaG (SPAdes) (version 2) | ecosystem: Environmental > Aquatic > Freshwater >...
TCGTCTTAGAGAAGAATCTTCGAAACGACACCGGCGCCGACGGTACGACCGCCTTCACGGATAGCGAAACGAAGGCCGTCTTCCATCGCGATCGGGCTGATCAACTCAACCGTCATCTTGATGTTGTCACCCGGCATGACCATCTCAACGCCTTCTGGCAAATACACATTGCCCGTCACGTCGGTGGTGCGGAAGTAAAACTGCGGACGGTAGCCCTTGAAGAACGGAGTGTGGCGACCACCCTCCTCCTTCGTCAGCACGTACACCTCACACTCAAACTTCGTGTGCGGCTTGATCGAGCCCGGCTTGCACAGCACTTGGCCACGCTCAACGTCTTCGCGCTTCGTACCACGCAGCAATACACCCACGTTGTCGCCTGCCTGACCTTCGTCCAACAGCTTGCGGAACATCTCAACGCCGGTGCAGATCGTCTTGACCGTGTCCTTAAGACCCACGATCTCCACTTCCTCGTTCACCTTCACAATGCCGCGCTCAATACGTCCGGTCACCACCGTGCCACGACCCGAAATCGAGAACACGTCCTCAACCGGCATCAGGAACGGACCGTCAATCGCACGCTTCGGCACCGGAATATACCGGTCCATCTCTTCTACCAGCTTGATTACAGCCGGAACGCCGATCGGGCTCAGATCACCCTCAAGCGCCTTCAACGCCGAACCCTGCACAATCGGGGTCTCGTCGCCTGGGAAGTTGTACTTCACCAGCAGCTCGCGGACTTCCATCTCCACCAGCTCCAACAACTCGGCGTCATCCACCATGTCCGCCTTGTTCAGGAAGACCACAATGTAAGGAACACCAACCTGCCGAGCCAACAAAATGTGCTCACGCGTCTGCGGCATCGGCCCGTCTGCGGCCGAACACACCAAAATAGCACCGTCCATCTGCGCCGCACCCGTAATCATGTTCTTCACATAATCCGCGTGTCCCGGGCAGTCCACGTGCGCGTAATGGCGGTTGTCGCTCTGATACTCAACGTGCGCCGTCGAGATCGTAATACCGCGCGCCTTCTCTTCCGGCGCCTTGTCAATCTGATCGTACGCCTTGAACTCACCACCGTGCTTCTCGGCCATGACCTTGGTCAGCGCCGCCGTCAGCGTCGTCTTGCCATGGTCAACGTGACCGATCGTGCCCACGTTCACGTGTGGCTTAGTACGCTGGAACTTTTCCTTCGACACGGCGATCTCTCCTTTCAGGGGCAATCGCCCCGTTTTCTACTCCGTCCCGCACCGCGGGACGACGTTAATCTGACCTACTCCACCCACGCCGGCGACACTTGCCACCGACATCTGGTGCCCACGACCGGGATCGAACCGGTGACCTCGTCCTTACCAAGGACGCACTCTACCGACTGAGCTACGTGGGCCCGACCTACCATTTCGGAAGGAAAACTCCTTCCGAATCAATTCGTTCTCACCTACCCGGCTCCAGACTACCGATCACCGGTTGGAGCGGGTGATGGGAATCGAACCCACGCCATCAGCTTGGAAGGCTGAGGTTCTACCATTGAACTACACCCGCCTAACCAATCCGTCGATCTGCCGAAACCAGAGCCCCTGCTCACCCGCTGCGCCTCACCGCCGACCCGTCACCGGAAACCCGGTGACGTGGTGGAGGGGGAAGGATTCGAACCTTCGAAGGCATAAGCCGGCAGATTTACAGTCTGCTCCCGTTGGCCGCTTGGGTACCCCTCCGGCAAATGAGCCGCGCATTTTCGGCTTCGAAGCGCGTCCTGTCAACGGGTTCTCAGGAAAAGATCTGGGGTCTTGCGATCGGCGGCCCGTTTTAGCGCGCCGCGGCGAACAGGCCGATCAGTTGAGGGTCACCCACTTGCTGGGCAATATCGGCCGCGGATTGCGACGCAGAGTTTCGAATTCTCTTGTCAGAACCCATAGAAATCAATAGTTTAGTAGCGCCCAACTGACGAGAGGCCACGGCTGCCAATAGCGGCGTGTTACCAAGACCATTACGGGCTTCGAGCTTAGCGCCCGCGCCGACTAAGATGCGAATAACCTCCACCCTGCCGGCGCCGGCGGCGACCAGCAGCGGCGTATTTCCGGACTTGGAGCGCGCCTCGCGGGCCGCGCCCGCTTTGAGGAGCTGATTGACTAGCTCAACATCGCCCCGCTGCGCGGCGATCGCCAACACCGTGAGGCCGTCACCGTCCTGCAGATCGAGGCCACCGGAAGCGACCAAGGCCCCGGCAGCCGCCTCAGCCCCGGCAGCTGCGGCGATCATGAGCGCCGAGCGCCCGGCATTATCCCTTTGTTTGGCGTCTGAGCCCGCCGTGAGCAGCAGTTGCAGCAGGGCCGTGTCGCCGTGCTCCGCAGCTTGCATCAGCGCGGTGCGGCCTTGGGCGTCTGCGCCGGCCACCTTCGCACCACCCTTAATCAGGGTCCGCGCGACATCCGCAGCCCCCAAGTCGGCGGCAACGCCCAACGGCAACGCGCCGCGGCCTTGCCGAGCATTCGGATCGGCGTGGGCGGCAAGCAGCGTCTCTACGGCACCGAGCTGGCGACGGCGGACTGCAACCCCTAGGGCCGAGTCGCCATCAGCCGTCTTGGCCTCTATACGGGCCCCTGCCCCCAGGAGGGCAGCCATCTCGGGCAAATGACCCGCGCGCGCGGTGAGGGTCAGCGCAGGCGTTCCCTGTGGCTCGGTGGCATTCGCATCAGCGCCCGCGGCCAGCGCTGCCTTGACCCCGGCGATATCCCCACGCTCGCAGGCAATCAGCAATTTCGACCATCCGGCAAACTGGTCATCCTGACGCTGTTCGCGCACAACGGCACGGGCGACGCCGGTACCTCCCGCAGCCTTCAGCGCGGCAATGATTAAAGACGCTTCCGCACCCTTTGGTGCGCGCTCGGCCAGGTCAAGCGCGGCCAGCCCCTGCGCATTACGTGCGTTGGCATCAGCGCCATGCGCGATCAGTAAATTCACAGATTCCGCGGAACCCGACGCCGCTGCCAGCATGAGCGGCGTACCGGTACGGGCATCGATGACATTCGGATCGGCCCCAGCGGCGAGCAAGCGCCGCAATACACCCGCAGCGCCATGCCGTGCGGCCAACAGGACCGCGGTATCACCGGCACTATCGCGCGCGTCAACGGGGGCGCCGCGCTCTAGCAGAACACGCACCGCTTCGGGCTGATTGAATTCAGCCGCATCATGCAAAGCCATCCGGCGATCAGGGCCGGCAGAATCGGCTGGTGCCTTGGATAGCAAGGACGCCAATTTTTGTAAATTGCCATCCTGTGCGGCGCGGCGTAACTGCGTCGCCGGATCTGCAAGACCTAGCGAAGTCGGCGCCTCGACGGTCGCCGAATGTGACTTGAAGCCACCAGACTCGGCGGAAGCTGACCATTCCTCAGCGCTGCGACCTGTCTCTTTGCAGATCCCAGACTCCACTTGGGAAGCCAGGGTGTACGCTGCCTTTGCCCAGCCCTTGGCGGCCGCCGCGACGAGCAACTGACACGCGCGCGTTGGATCCGCAGGCAACCCCATATCATTACTGCGCGGCAAATAAAGTAGCGCTAACTGATAACCGGCTTCCGCATTGCCGGCATCGGCCAACACCGCAAGCAACTCCGCGCCCCGCGCATAATCGTGATGCCGCAGGGCGTCGCGCGCGGGCTCTAAGGCCGCGGTGGACGGCGAAGCTGCTGCCAGAATGGTCGACAACAGCAGCGCGCTCATGCGGTTCCCCACTTGGTTTCCACGGTAATACCCACGCTTTTGAGGAATTCCGTCGGCAACACACCGCCCGCGTTGACGATGATCGCATCATTGCCGATCTCGACCACTTTGCCGTCATGGCGCATTCGTACCGTCTCAACCCCAATCTCTTCGATCTCGGACTTGAGCATCAAGGTGAGGGACCCGGCGCCGACCGCTGCTTTGACCCGATCGCGATTACGTTGTTTGGCGCGCCCGAAGGCATCGCCGCGATAGGACAGCGTAGCGCTGGCACCAGCCTCTGCGAGGCTGGCAGCCGCTTCAAGCGCACTGTCCCCGCCGCCGACGACAATGACCCGTTGCCCGGTGTACTGCTCAGGATCAATCAGGCGGTAGACCACCTTGGACTGTTCTTCGCCCTTCACGCCTAACTTACGCGGCGTACCACGACGGCCTACGGAGAGCAGGACGGACCTCGCGCGATACTCGCCCTTGGCGCTCTTGATAATAAAGCCCTCGCCCGACGGCGTGACGGACTCAACCCGTTCATTGATATTGATCTGCAATCCGGTCGACTGTTGTGCTGCGATCCAGACCTGCAGCAGGTCTTCCTTCGTCGTCAGCGTCATCTTGATCTTGCCCACGATCGGCAGCACCGCCGGCTGGGTCATAACAATTTTGCCACGCGGATACTGGAAAACGCAGCCGCCCAGCGACTCCTGCTCGATAGTCACGCAGCGTAATTTGGCCTCCAGTGCGGCCAGTGAGGCCGAGAATCCGGCAGGCCCCGCGCCGATAATGACGACGTCCAGCTCCTCGCCTTCGCCCCGCGGTCGGCGTGCCAAAATTTCCGCCATGGCTTGTCTGCCCTGCTCCACGGCGTTACGAATCAGCCCCATACCGCCCAACTCGCCGGCAACGAAAACACCCGGCACATTCGTTTCAAACCAAGGACTCACACGCGGCAGATCGACACCACGGCGCGCAGAACCAAAAACCAGTGTAATGGCATCGACCGGGCAAGCCGGTGCACAGGCACCGTGACCGATACAGTTGGTGGGCCCAACCAGATCTGCCTTGCCGTCGATAATGCCCAGAACCGTGTGGTGATCCTGCTCTGGACAGGCATTGACGCACGAGCCGCAGCCGATGCACTTGGTGTAGTCGATCGCCGGGTGTAACGATGCCGGCTCCGTCAAACCGGCCTCTAACGCTTCTTTCTGGGCATCAAAGCTTTGCCGCTTGAGCCGCGAACGACTGACCAAGTACCAGACGATATAAAGCGCGAGCGGCGCGGAGTAGATCAGGTATTCCATGAGCTCTTTTTAAACGGAAGGGCAACGAAATGCGGTTTGCAGGCGGGCGTGATGCGCGAAATTTGTCTTAATCCGGCGCAGGAGACCAGCGCAAGAGTGCCAAACCGTGAGCCAGTCCGCATCCTGATCGCTTGTCGCGACACGGCGACGCTAGCCCCTGTTGGAACCCCATGAACGGCTGATATCCTCGGTCCGATTATTGGCGTACCGTCCCTTATTAGGGACCTTTTCTTGACCACACGGAATACGTAATTGAGCCTGCAGCCGATCGTCGCGATCCTTGCCCTACCTGTGATGCTGTTTGCTGCCTACGCGGCGCTGCGCCGCGACCTGCTACGTACGGCGCTGGCCCTTGTGGTAGCGACGCCATTGGTCGCAGGACTTATCTATTTGGGCGCCGGCCACCAATGGACCCATTCCGCGACCACTGCCGCACCGACACCCGAGTCTAGTGCCGAGACGGTCGCTACGGCGCAAAACCCGAGCCCAAGCGCAGCCGGCAGCGGCAAGGTGTCCGCATTGCGCACGCAAGCCGAAGCGGCGCGACGCGCCAAGAACTATGCCGAGGCGGCGACGCGCTTCCGTGAAATCACACAAGCAGCGCCCTTCGATCCAGACGGTTGGGCAGACCTTGGCGATGCACAGGCAGCAGCCGCGGGCGGGGACCTGGCGGCCGGCGAAACCGCCATTGATCGCGCCTTGGAGTTGGATGGCGACCACGCCAAAGCCCTTTGGCTCAAAGCGAGCCTAGAACTGCAAGGCAAACACTACAAGGCTGCGGCTGATCGCTGGCGCCGGCTCTTAAAAGCCCTGCCGGCCGATTCGAGTGACGCCAAAATCGTCCAAACCAACCTCGAGGAGGCCGAACGGCTTGCGAGCGGCCCAGGAGCAAGCCCATGAGCGCGGAAGCCATCAACCTTTCAGGCACAGTGGAGCGTCGGGGCATCAGTTCGACCAGCCTCGGCATGCTGCTGACCACATGCATCGTCGTCGCAGGCTGGGTGTTGCCGCTGCGTGACTACATTACGCCACGCGCAGGGCTTGGCTACTGGCTAGGCATCCTCGGTGGGTCACTGATGGTAGCGCTGCTGATTTACCCCTTACGCAAGCGGGTTCGCCTGTTTGCGTTTCTGGGCTCAGCGCGTATCTGGTTCCAGATCCACATGGTCATGGGCGTTGCCGGCCCTCTGGCGATCCTCTACCACTGCACCTACCGAATGGGTGCAACCAATTCAAATGTGGCCCTGTGGTCGATGATCATTGTGGCCTCCAGCGGACTGGTCGGCCGATACCTGTACAGCCGCATCCACTTTGGTCTGTACGGCAGCCGCGCCAATCTCGATGAGATTCATTTTCAGGCCAGCAAGATTCGGCTGGAGGGGACGGGTGCCGGCCGCCTGCTGCCGGGCTTCGCTGAACGGCTTGATGAAGCAGAAAAATCGATTTCCTTCAGTATGCCGTTGGTGCCTAAAGCTCTGTCAGCGCTGCTATTTTGGCTGTCCTCCAAGATGCGGGTGCGCGTCTTTATTCGCCGCTCACTGAACAAGGCCGCCACGAGCTCCAAAGCGGTCGCCGACCAGAAGCAGAAGCTTTTGCTCGCCGCACAGCGCTACGCCGAAGCCCGCCTTGCTGCGGCCCGCCGGGTTGCCGAGTTCCAGAGTTGTGAAAAGCTCTTCGGCCTCTGGCACCTTCTGCACCTGCCTTTGTTCGGGATGCTATTTGTCGCCGGGATAGTGCACGTCATCGCCGTCAATCTATACTGAGTGCGCCATGCGCTCCTACCGACTGATTGCCCAACTGCTGATCTCGCTACTCTGCCTCGGGTTTGCGTCCGTCGCAGGGTCAACCGCCATCGAAAAGATTTTGATGCCGGGCGAAGTGTCTCAGGCCCACGCCAAATACGAATCTGATTGCAAACAATGCCATGACCGCTCCCGCCAGACGCGTCAGAGCACACTGTGCCTGAGTTGCCATAAAGACATCGCCAGCGACTTACGTGACAAACGCGGCTTCCATGGCAATGCCGTCAAGTCGGACACGGAGTGCACGGCCTGCCACAACGAACACAAGGGCCGCGCGGCAGACATCGTGCGCTTCGACCGAGAGTCTTTCGAACATGCCATCAGCGGCTACAAACTCGAGGGCCGCCACCGCACCGTCGCCTGCGCCAGTTGTCACGCCGTAGGAAAAAAGTTCCGCGCCGCCCAGACCACTTGTTTCGGATGTCATGAAAAACAGGACATCCATCAGGGCAAGTTGGGTAAAGATTGCGCGCAGTGCCATACCCAAATCAGTTTCAAGAAGACCGACTTCGATCATTCGAAGACGCACTTTGCTTTAAAAGATGCCCACGCGCGCGCGGCGTGCTCAGATTGCCATCGCGACCCATCTTACAAGAACACGCCGATGGAATGCGTTGCCTGCCATGCGCGCGACGACAGCCACAAAGGCGGCCGGGGCCCGGCCTGCGGGGCTTGCCACAACACCGACAAGTGGAAGACCGCGGTCTATGACCATGCCAAGTTGGCGCATTTCGCACTGAACGGTGCGCACGCGAAGATCGCGTGCGACACCTGTCATCGCTCAGGTGACACCAAGGCCAAAATTCCGGACCAGTGCTCGGGCTGCCACGCCGCTAACGACCGCCATGGTGGACGTTTCGGCGATGACTGCAAGCAGTGTCATACCGAAGAGAGTTGGAAGAACGCGCGCTACGATCACGAGAAGCAGGCGCACTGGGAACTCAAAGGCAAGCACGCGAAAGTCGATTGTCACGCCTGTCATACCGGACCGATCAGCGGGCCGAAGCTGCCCAAGGACTGCTCCGGGTGCCACAAGGCCGACGATGTCCACCGCGGCTCCATGGGCGCGCAATGTGGTTCTTGCCATATTGAGGCGGGCTGGCGTGACAAAGTCCGCTTTGATCACGACATGACGCGCTTCCCCTTGGTGGGCCTGCACGCGACGGTCGGCTGCGAAGAATGTCACGCTACGCGGGCTTATCGGAATACCGCCCGGGACTGCATCAGTTGCCACAAGGCCGATGACATCCATAAAGGCAATCTAGGCAAGGCCTGCGCTACCTGCCACAACCCCAATGGCTGGAAGTTCTGGCAATTTGATCATGGCAAGGCGACGCATTTTGCGTTGGAGGGCGCGCACGCGAAGATCTCGTGCGAAACCTGTCACGTCAAGCCGCCCGATGAGGTGAAGTTGCCCAAAGAGTGTGGCGATTGCCATGCGCGCGACGACGCCCACCACGGCGGCTTTGGCCGCGACTGCGGGCGCTGCCACACCAGTATCAGCTGGCGCGGAGCGGGCGTTCGTCGCTAAGTAAAACGGGCCGGTTGGAAGTAGCCGCCGTCTCGGCGCGCCAAAGGACGGCAGTGGCCGTCAGAAGCTGATGTTGTAGCCGAGCCCAAACCAGAACCGTTTGGTGGTCTGGCTCAACAGCGTACTGGATGGCAAGTTCGGATCTAATGGCACGCCTGGCGACAGGCTCGCATTCAAGGCAGCTTGTTCGTAGCCGGCTTCAAACTGCACCACCCCGCGACGGAAGCGCCAATCGGCCAACAAGGCCGGACTAGCCGACCAGCCTGAACTGGTACCCGTCAGAGGGTCATTACCGCTGGTGTGACTGACCTGAAGCCGTGGGCCAATGCGGATTTTGTCGGTCAGCGGGTAACGGGCCGTACTAAAAATGGAAATCGCTCGCGTACCCTGCCGTGTCGTGTAGCCGAGACCCACCGTATCGACGTCGCCATCCATCAACCAACTGCCGCCGAGCAGTTGGGTAGAGATACCCACCGCACTACCCGATGCAGGCGTCGCAGCAACGCCGCCGGAAGCGACCGTACTACCCACGCGGCTAAACGAAATGTCCGCTCCCCACTGCAGCTGTTCGGTCAGCGGATGCTGCACACCTAACGTACCCATATCGGCAATCGCTGTGCGATCGAGCGCGAACTGGCGCACGCCATCTATACCAATCGTCTGCACGAGCGTCTCCAAAGACGTCGTTGGCTGTCCGATTAGTGCGTTATACGCGCCCAGAAATGGGGTGTGCCGATGATCCATGACCCCAGTGACCACCCAGCGACGCGGCAACGAAATGCTCCCCATCAAGGTCACGGAGTTGAGTGCCTTGAAGGACACGTCGTAGTCCACCTGAGCCATCAGCGACTTCCCATTACGGTAGTAGCGAGACTCTAGTCCAACCTGCCGTGCATCCAAGATGCCAGCCGCTTTTTGCTCAAAGGCAAAACCGGTGATATCCAGACCGGGAACTACGCCCATCCACTCGACCGACACGTCTTCAAAGGTCCGATCGTGTTGAAGACTGGCGTCGTAACTCTGCAAGGTCGCGCCCGCTGCAGCCGACACTCTAATGGCCGGTTTGGGCTGCCAAGCGAAGTACGCGCCATCGTAGCTGCCATACACGCCGCCATTGGTCTGCGACTGACGACCCAACCGGGCTACCCAATTGGAATGGTGATCGTCGATCTCTACGAACGCTTGCGGCAAACGAATAATGTTGGGCGCAGCGCCTGCGCCACTGAGCATGTCTTTGACGTAGCCAACGAAGACACGACTCTTGAAGTCGTACCGATCACCGCGGCGGCGAACCTGCAGGTCCGCCTCCGAATCCAGTGCCGTCTGACCAACACCATTGGCGGTGACGCCATTCGAGAGAACGTCGTTCTTGTCGTGGCGGTACTCCTGGGATACCGCACCATCGATCTGCCAACGTGATCCGTCTAATGCGCCCTTTGTAGGGCGGGTCGCACCATTCAGCGTCACAATTGCCGCGAGTCGTTGCTGCACTGCATCGGCATCCGCGCCATCAGGGTAGCGGTGCAGATATTCCTCGTATTCTTTCTTCGCCTGCGCGAGTTGGCCTTTACGTTCGCGGGCCAGACCCAAGAACTCTTGCGCTTGCGGCCGCGCCGCATTCTCAGGGTATTCCAATAGCCTAGTATAGAGCCGGATCGCCGTATCGTAGTCGCGGTCCTGCATCGCAGTCCGCGCATCGCCGAGCAACTTGTCCAGATCATCCCCGGACGGCGGCAAATCCCGTGTCGCAGACCGCGAGGGCTTCGGCGATGCCGTATCAGTACCCTCGACTGTCACCCGACCGGCGCGTCGAGAAATCACCACCTCGATGCCGGTTAGACCCGGCTTGGGCCGGATCAAAAACTCTACAGTGCGCGCAAAATGCAGCGTCAAGGATCGCCGCGCACCGAGCGATTGTTCCAGACGAATATCGAGCAATCCCGCCGGATTGTCGGCTGCCACTGGCAAGGTTTCACCGAAGCCAGAAAGTGGCGCGCACCCAGGCAGGGGCTGCAACTCGATACGCAACTCATCGCCGGTACGCTGGGGAAAATTGGACACAAAGCTCATCGGGCAACTGAACTGCACGACGATCGATCCCGCCTCGGCGCTGACCTGGTCGAGCGTTCGATCCGCCGCAAGGGCACGCCCAGACGCCAATACAGACAGCACGGCAACAGAGAGCGCGGCCAAAGGTCGGCGATCGAGTTCTGGGCGATCGGATTTCACCGAGTGGGCGATCCGGAAAGCACACGACTACGGGGCGGCAACACCGGTAGCCGCGGCGTCACAGGCTGAATGCGCTGAATGGGGCCGATGGCCTTCGGCTTGGCTGGGGACCAACCCAACACGTAATGACAGGTATCACACGAAGCCGTTGTGATGGCGTGGTTGGCCGACTTGCCCGTTGCCGTCAAACCGTTGTGGCACGTATTGCAACCACCCGCCAGTACAGCGGAGTGATCAAAGGAAGCAGGCTTCCAGGCGCTGGTGGTGTGACACGTGTCGCAAGCATTACCCGTTTGCACATGGGCGGCAGACTTGCCGGTGGCCTTATGGCCGTCATGACAGGACACGCAAGCGCCCAAAACGTCGGCATGGTCGATGCGAATGACCGGACTCCAGGCGATAGTGCCGTGACAGTCCGCACAAGTATTCGTGGTTCGTGGGTGGTTGGAAGCTTTGCCCGTCGCAACTAAGCCGTCATGACAGGTGACGCAAGCGCGGCCTTGCGTTTGTGTATGGTCAAAGCGACCGTTCTCGCGGATCGCGGCGAGAGGCAATCCACCCAAGGCCTCCCAGCGGCGACCCTCGCGGTCCGGCCGCTCGCCACCCACCAAACCGACCCCGACGCCACGCGTCGGCGTCGTCCCACCCGTTGCACTGGGGGTCTTGCGCGGTCGTGGTGCAGATTTGTACCGGGCGGCAACGCTGTGCTCATGGCAACCGGTCGTGCAGTCGGAGCCACCGCCACTACAGATGTTCGTATTCGGTGAGGTCGGTGTACCCGCTGGCCCGCAAATGTAGTGCTTGGCCGAATCGCGCTGCCAAATCGTAAGACCATAGAACATGTTGCGGAAGCCAAATTCATGGCAGGCATCACACGCGTTGCCGGCAGCAGAGGTGCCAACATCGCCAATGGCCGCGTGGCTCATGATCGTGCCCGCAAACGTGGTAACGGTCTTATGACAGCCACTGCACTCCACCGGCATTCCCGCATTCGTGATGGGGATATGCATCCCGCGCGTCGAGCGCTGGACGATTTTGAACCCTGAAGGACCAGCAAACGGCCCCTTGCCATCGGCGTGACAGGTACTGCATGCGGTCGATACCGCCGTATGCAACTGGGTCATATTCGTCGTATAGACCGCGAAGTTGCCCGCCGTAGTATGACAAACGGAGCAGGCGGCACCTTGATTGATCGGAATATGGTTCGCCGGCAACGCACTGCCGGAGAAGTAAGCGAAGCTGGCGCCATGGCAACTGACGCAGTCTCCAGAGGCTGGGTGTGCCGCGTCTTTGATCTGGTACGTACCACCCGTTGCATTGGGTCGGGTCTGGAACCCCATATATTGGGTCGCTGTATTGGCCGATAGCGGCGTGATTGGATACTGCGAGACCGACATCCAAGCGTAGCCACCCTCGTGACATCTCTGGCACCCGGTCGTGACGCCCGTATGGATCTGGGTCGTCGAGGGCGCAGGTGACAGGAAGCGAGACCCCGGAGCTCCGACCGTTGCGCTGGCCGCAATCAGGCCAGCAGGCATCGTCGCGAGATGACACTGCTCGCAATTGGTCCCGGTGGGCAGATGGGCCGTGCTGCTGCCAGCCGGCGATGTACTGGGCATCACAACGATTTTTGTGATGCCGATAAACGAAACGGATGAAATCGTCGGGCCATGGCAGGCCACACAGGTCGTGAGTCCGACGTGATTCATCTTGGATCCAGAGAACCGCGCTCCATTCGGCACCGGCGTCATCGCAATACTCGAGCCACTGCCAACGTGGCAGACCTCGCAGGACAGCGTCGTTGGAATGTGATTCGAAGGCGCGGCAGCAATCTTGAAACCAGGCGGGCCAGCGAAGGGCCCCACGGTCGTGCCGGGGGACGCATGGCACTGGGTGCAATTCGTCGTTGTGCTCGGCGCGTAGGTATGAATATCGATCAGTGCCGGCAACAGCGAGTAGTCACCACTCGGATCTCTATGGCAATCGCCGCAGGCCGAGCTTGTGGAAACCGGCATATGATTGGGCGGCTTTACCTGACTGGCAAAGTAATTGAAATTCGTGCCATGGCAGCTAACGCAATCTCCCGAGGTCGGATGTGCTGCATCCTTGATCTGGTAGGTGCCGCCCGTGCTGCTCGGTCTTGCTTGGAAACCCATGTACTGCGCATTGGCGCTATAGGTTGCTGGATTGATCGGGTACTGACTCATTGCCATCCAGGCGTAACCGCCTTCATGGCAACTCTGACAGTTAGAGCTAATGCCCGCATGAATCTGCGTCGTCGAAGGCGCCGGAGTCAAGAACAGCGAACCTGGCGCCAGCGCGATCGCGTTCGCCGCAATCATGCCGTTCGGCATGGTGGCTAGATGGCACTGCTCGCAGTTGGTGCCCGAAGCGATATGCGCAGTGGGATTGCCAGCAGGCGTGATCGGCGGCATCACGACAATTTTTGAGATACCAACAAACGACGTTGCCGACACGGTTGGGCCGTGACAGCCCACGCAGGTCGTCACGCCCGCATGGTTCATTTTTGATCCTGAGAACTGCGCGCCATTCCCGACCGGCGTGACGGCGACGCTCGAGCCACTGCCCACGTGGCACACCTCACACGACTGACTGGTCGGCATGTGGTTCGAGGGCAGGCCGATAACGTTAAAGTTGATCGAAGGAATAGCGTAAGAAGCCGCCGATGCACCATGGCACTGCGCACAGTTCGTCGTCTGGCTCGGGGCAAAGGTGTGGATGTCGATCAGCGTGGGCATGATCGAAAAGTCGCCACTCGCATCTTTATGGCAGCTGGTACAACTCGATGTCGCGGCTACCGGGATATGATTAGACGGTTTCCCTGGCGCGCTGAAATACGAGAAGTTCGTGCTGTGGCAATTCACGCACTCCCCAGTCGACGGATGCTTTGCATCCTGAATCATAAAGGTGCCGGCTGATGCACTCGGTCGGGTTTGGAAACCCATGTACTGCGTCGCGGCATTGGCCGACATCGTAGCCGGATTTAAGGGGTACTGACCCATCGACATCCAGGCATAGTTGCTTTCGTGGCAACTATTGCAATTACCGGTCACACCCGCATGGATTTGGGCCGTCGTGGGGGCTGGTGTTAGGAACAGAGTGCCCGGCGCAATCTTTGTCGCATTCGCCGCAATTAATCCCGATGGCACGGTGCTCTGGTGACACTGCTCACAGTTGGTCGCCGATGGAATGTGTGCAGAGGGCGCACCCGCAGGCGTTACCGGGGGCATCACCACAATCTTGGTGATACCAGCAAACCCACTGACGCTTTGCCCGTGGCACTCGACGCAGGTCGTGACACCACTGTGGCTCATCTTGGAGCCTGAGAACTTGGCGCCATTCGGGACCGGCGTCGATGTCACACTAGAACCGGCGCCGACGTGGCAGACCTCGCAAGGCTGCGTGGTCGGCAAGTGGTCGGATGGAAGGCCTACGATCTGGAAGTTGGCTGAGGGAATCGCGAAAGACGCGGCGTTGGCGCCATGACACTGCGCACAGTTGGTGGTCTTGCTCGGCGCATAGGTGTGGATATCGATAAGCGCCGGCAGCACTGCGTAGTCAGGTCCCTTGTGGCAATTTCCACAGGAAGCAGACGTTGCGTAAGGAATGTGATTTGACGGCTTCACAATGCTGTCAAAGTAGTCGAAGTTGGCTCCGTGACAGGCCAGACAGTCCCCTGTAGCAGGATGCGCGGTGTCCTTAACGACAAAGGTACTGGCCGCATTACCGGGCCGAGTCTGGAAACCGGTGTAGTGCGAACCGCTGATAAAAGTCGTCGGATTGATGGGGTACTGGCTCATCGACATCCAAGCGTAGCCACCTTCGTGGCACCGCTGGCAATTTGAAGAGACGCCGGCGTGTATCTGGCCGTTTGTTGGTGCCGGCGTCATAAACAGTGAGCCGGGCAGAGTCTTGGTGGAATTGGCCGCCATCAGACCGGACGGCATGGTGGCTTGATGGCAACTTGCACAATCGCCCGACACCGGGATGTGAGCCGATGCAGCGCCCGCCGGTGAGGCGGCAGGCAGCGCGATGATCTTCGTGATGCCGTAGAACGTCGCACCCGTGACCTGAGAACCATGACACTCGTTACAGGACGTAACCCCAGCATGGTTCATTTGCGAGTTGCTGAATTTAGCGCCGTCCTTTACTGGCAGGGTGGCAAAACTGGAGTTCGCCCCGGCATGACACACTTCGCAGGACTGGCTGGTCGGAATGTGGCCCGCCGGCGTACCGACAATCGCAATCGTACCGCCACCGCCCACGAACGGACCCACTTTCAGGCTCGTACCTGAATGGCATTGCGTGCAGTTAGTAGTCTGGCTGGGCGCAAAAGTATGGATGTCGGAAATACTCGGCATCACCGACAAGTCACCGGATTTGTGGCAATCGGTGCAATTGGACGTCGGCGCGACCGGCATGTGGCCTTGCGGGAGGGCCAAAGCGGTGAAGTACTGGAAAGAGCCTCCATGGCAGCTGATGCAATCGCCCGTGGACGGGTGCGCGGCATCCTGCACCATGAATTGCCCTGCGGCAGCGCCGGGGCGGGTCTGGAAGCCCATATATTGCGTGGTCTTGCTACCGGTCACGGCGCCCGGCACAAGCGGGTACTGCGACATCGACATCCAAGCATAGCCACCCTCATGGCAATTTTGGCAGCCGGTCGTCACACCCGTATGGATTTGCGTAGTCGTTGGCGCCGGCACCAAGAACAGGGAGCCGGGGACCATGCTCGTCGCATTGGGCGGCATCGGCGCTTTGGGCGTGCTCGCTTGGTGGCACGTAGCGCAATCGGAACTGACGGGAATATGCGCCGAGGGGTCGCCTGCAGGCGAGGTTGGGGGCAACACAATGATGTTCTGCACACCAATAAACGTCGTCACACCCGAACCATGGCAAGAGGAGCAGCTCGTTGCTCCCGCGTGATTCATCAACGAATTGGTGAACTTGGCCCCATCCTGCACCGGCAGGGACGCCATGCTGGAGCCGCCGCCCACGTGGCAAACCTCGCAAGACAGCGTCGTGGGCAGGTGGTTCGAAGGAATACCGACAATCGCGAAATTAATAGCCGGTAGCGAGAAGAAAGAGGCATTTGAGCCATGGCACTGCTGGCAGTTCGTGGTGGTCGACTGCGTATTGCGGTGGATCGTCGAGAGCGACGCCATGAGGGCCATGTCGGTCAGGACGTGGCAATTCACGCAAGGCACTTGCGCCGTCGGAATATGATTAGCCGGTTTCACCAGCTTGGCAAAGTCGCCGACATTAAATCCTGCGTGGCAGTTCGAGCAGTCCGCCCCGCCAGGCGAGGTCGCGGTCGGGTGATAGGCGTCCTCGGCCATGTTCGGCCGATCCACCATCATCACGCCGTACCACTGCATCCCTGTTTCATGGCAGGACTGGCAGTTACTCGTGATGCCAACGTGATTCATTTCGGTACCGGCGAAGGTCACGAAGTTGGTCGGCCCGTGGCAAACCTCACACGCCTCGCTAGTCGGCACGTGAGTCCGCGGCTTACCCGGCGCGTGGATGTTGTCGTGGCAACGCACGCAATTGTCCGTTATCCCGGCATGGTCGTAGTGCGCGGCACTCCACGGCAACGACACCAGATGGCACGTGCTGCATTCCGCCGTCGTCGGAATGTGATTAGAGCCTTTCCCGACCGATTGCACGCCGTTGTGGCAGGAGGTGCAGGTGCCGAGGACGTTGATATGATTAAACTTACTGACCGGCTTCCAGCCCCACGGCGTATGGCAGGTCTGGCAGTCGTTCGACGACAGCATATGGCTGGTCGGCTTCGCTGAAGCGCCGATGCGGGAGTTGCCCGAATGGCAGGAAAAGCAGTCCTTTGGGGTACCCTTGAATAAGGCCCCCACATGACAACTCTCACAATCCACGGAGCGGTGCGCACCGACCAAGTCGAAACCCGTGGTTGCGTGGTCAAAAGTACTGGGCGCTGCGCCGGCGGCGAACGGCAGCAAGAGGAGCGCCAGAAGCACCCCCAAAATCCGCACTATCGAACGAGAGCCAATGCGACGCATATTTCTCTTGGACCACTGTCCGGAAAGCAAGGACGACAATGCAGAGCGTACCCTCTCTGCAAACCGAATTTCCCTTTTGCAGACGAATCATATTTCGGGTGCCGGGAAAAGCAACGTAAGGAGCGTCGCTTTGAGGCGACAGTTGGCATCGGCATAGCAAAACTCGCACTGCGTCACACTTTTCCGGCAACATGTTCCCGAAGCACAAGGCCCATGACAAACTCAAAGCCCCCCGAGGTCTGCCTGGAGTGTTCGGAAACGCTATGAAAGACGTACGCCGGGGCGCTATTTTTGCCTTGCTCTTACTGAGCAGCGGGTGCGCTCACACGTCACCCCCCACTGAGAAATCACGCATCACGGAGTATCTGGACCCACAGACCGCGATGACGGTGCGTGTGGTCTCAGAGCCATTCGTCTACGGACGGGATGCGCCCGAATTGGCAGTCAACGCACGGGACTACCTGTCTGTAGGTGCTGTTGAACTGGACAATATGGGCAAGCACCGTATTTTCTTGGCTTTGGTTTCGTGGAGTACCATCGACCGGGCACGGGTTGGCGCGGCATCACCGACGCTGCCCGAACGGCTAGAAGTCCAAACTGCTGGATCGACCCGAGAATGGGCGGTCACGTCCCATCACCCCCGGGAACTCGGGGCTGGTGTGGCGGTTCTCGAGCCCCCAGTCGAACGATTCGGCGAGAGCTGGGTGGAACTGCGCGCCAGCGACATACGCGCGTTGGCGGCAGCACCGCCGGACGCCATCGACGTAGTGGTCGAGGGAGTACGCCAGCATTTCACGCTTTGGCGGCGGGGTGATGCGGCACTCAGTGAATTTGCCGCCAGCCTCCCCGCAGACATACCAGCGGCGCGCGGACGCCGCCGCCACGTAGGCCCCTGACCTACAATCGAGCGCACTGGTCTGCGAAATCTGTGGATTCGCGCAACGTTCTGCACAAGCAACCTGCCCAATACTTCGCCCCTGCCCCGTTTCCGAGGGGCGGAGTACTAGGACAATGGAACGGCGACTGCATTCACGACATAACGCACAGACGACGGTCTATATTCAGACTCCGGGGAGTTCGGGCAAGGTCTATCGAGCCCGCAACCTCAGCGCCAATGGGGCCTTCGTCGAAACCGAAAATCTGGGTCTCAAGAAGGGCACCCTAGTCGAGATCGCCTTTGCCGTGACGGAAGGACGGGTTACCCGCATTCACCGCCGTAGTGCGGTCGTTGCCCACGTCACGCACGGCGGCACTGGGCTGCGCATGGAAACTCTAGCCGCTCGATAGTCTGGCGTCCCCTTCCCAAAGCGGCTGCAGCCTGACACAGTCTCGGGACGCATTTCGCCCGAGGTCTCGCCTGTGTCTACTACCCGCACGTACAAGTACTACGATTTCTGCATGGCTGCATTCGTCTGCATCCTGCTCTGCGCCAATCTGATCGGACCTGCCAAAGCAACCACGGTGCATCTGCCCATCATTGGCTCAGTCACCTTTTTGGCCGGCGTCCTGTTCTTCCCCATCTCGTATTTCTTTGGCGACATTTTCACCGAAGTCTATGGGTATGGACGCGATCGCCGGGTCGTTTGGGCGGGGTTTGGCGCGCTCGTTTTTGCCAGCATCATGGCAGCCACCGTCGTGGCCCTGCCGCCTGCAGACCATTGGATCGACAAACAGTCGGCCGTCGCGGCAATCTTCGGATCAACGCCACGCATCATCGCCGGCTCGATCACCGCGTTCTGGTGCGGATCATTCGTCAATAGTTTCGTACTCGCGAAACTCAAACTCCTCACGCAGGGCCGCTGGCTGTGGACGCGGACGGTGGGCTCCACGATCTGTGGTGAGGCCGTCGATTCGGCTATTTTTTACACGATCGCCTTCTACGGCAATCTGCCCAATGACGTGCTCGTTGCGCTCGCGATGACGCAGTACGTTCTAAAAGTGCTTTGGGAAATTCTCTCGACCCCACTCACGTACGCAGTCGTCAACTGGTTGAAGCGGATTGAGAGTGAGGATTACTACGATCGTGGGACTAATTTTACGCCGTTTTCATTAAAGACTTGACCGGCAATCAGTCCGACAATCGTGTCCTCTGATACTGGGGCAGCCCGTCCATCGGGCGGTCCCAGTCCAGCGCGTCCGCCATATGAATGTGGTCTACGGGCACCACCAAGTCCGGTTGGTCTAATGAGGCAATTGTGAGGTCCATCTCGCCCGGTCGGGCGAGGCACCGATAAGTGAGCGGGCTATAGCACTGCGCACAATAACCGCGGAAAACGCCGATGGAAGATTCGCGCTCGACCAACGCCGCCCCGAGATAATGCAGATCCGCACGAGCGATCGTATACCAACCCACCGCATGGGACCCACTCGCCCGCCGGCAAGACGTGCAATGACAGTAGGTCGGTGGATACAAAGCCGGACCCGCTGCGTAGCGCACCGCCCCACAAAAACACCCGCCAACGAGCATCACGACGCCCCCGAACTCACCTTGCACTTGTCATAGGATAACGACTCGTCGACGATAGCGCCCATGCAACCCCCGCATGGCCACCGATTACGCCTGCTTGCACCGCTACTGTGCGTTCTGGCCGCCTGCGCACAGGGACCACGCATCCAGTGGAACCACCCCTCAGTGAACCAAGACAGCCGGGTGCAGTTCCTCGTAGTGCATGCCACGGAGATCGACTTTGCCACCTCGCTGCAGGTACTGACCCACGGCGACGTCAGCAGCCATTATCTGGTCGATCGCGATGGATCCATCTACGGATTAGTGCCGGAGAGCCGCCGCGCGTGGCATGCCGGGCCTAGTTATTGGGAGGGCACGACACCCCTGAACCCCAGCTCCATCGGGATTGAGGTCGTCAGCGTGCCCAAGGGGATGCCCGAGGGGACCGAGGCGCCTTTTCCGGAGCCGCAAATTGCAGCCGTTCGTGACCTGATCGCGGATATCGCCAAACGGCATCACATCCGACCCAACCGGATCGTGGGCCATGGCGAAGTGCAGCCCGAAGGCCGAACGGACCCGGGCCGCCTCTTTCCTTGGTCGAGCCTGATCGATGCGGGCCTGATCCCCGCACCGGACCCGAACGTCGTCAACCGTTTTCGCCAAGCATTCGAGCGTGACCCACCAGGCGTGCGATGGCTACAAGAACAACTCTCCGCGCATGGTTACCGCATTCAATGTAGCGGTGTGTTCGACGGGCCCACCAAACAGGTGCTGACCGTCTTCCAAGGTCGTTACAGACCGGGGCAAGTGGACGGGGAAGCCGACCCAGAGACGTTGGGGATACTCGCCGCCCTCACCAGTCCCGATGGTTTGCGCATGCGCACAAGCCGCGATGGTTGGCGCGCATTGCATGTCGACCCGCCACCACAGGCGCGCTGCCTAGACCCTTAGCCTGTCGTTGCGCGACTGATGACCGACACTTCGGCATGGGGGATTTCCAGCTCCAACGTCGCGCGCATGTCATCAATCACCGGCTGCACTTGCGCCATCGTAGTGTCTGGCGAGAATCCTAGAAAAATATCCACGAAGACGGCGTTCCCTGCCGTACGCGAGCGCACACGATCAAGGCTCATATAGGCTTCAAAGTGTTTGACCAGAACCCGATTGATGATCATTTGCAGCGGTTCGCTGAGCGACTGATCAAGCAGGTCCGGCATCGCAGTACGAATCAAATTCCACGCCGAATGCACCAACATGCCCACCACTACGAGCGCCGACACGGTATCGAGGTAATCCACCCATGCCGCATGCACTAGGAGAGTCACCACAAATGTCGCGATAACCATCAAATCCATCGCAATCTTAATCACGAACAAACGGATTTGCGCAGACAGACACGGCGATGGACTGACCCGGTAATGCCGCACATTGGATAGGAGAATCCAAGAATTAACGAGGAAGAAGATGATCGACAACGCCAGCGCCAACCAGACACCAAGCCCTTCAATATGCGTGGGATTCAAAAATCGATAAATGGCAAGAACGACCAAAAGGACGGTACTGGCCAACATAAACAGCGCTATGAGCAGGCTGGCAATGTTCTCCGCTTTACCCAAGCCGTAGTCGAACAGTCCACGCTGGTTCTTGCGAAGCATCCGAAAGACGAGGTAGGCCACCAAGGCCGAGGCAAATTCGATCGCCGAATTGAACATATCCGCCATCATCAGCAACGAATGGCTGATGTATGCAATCGCACCGCTGACGACCAGTTCAATGGCGCAGGTGATCACCGCAACGAGCGTCAGATTCTCAACCGACTTGGCGTTTGACATATCGCAATCTGCTCCAAGCTTGCTAGGCGCTGTTGTCAGCATGACAACTAGTCTCTAAGTTGAACTCATGGCGCCGCAAAAGCAGCCCCAAAACAAAACCCGAACCGTAAGCCGTTGTCTCGCGTCGGTCAAGGTCGTTTGCGTGTTGTATCGACGCGCCGAAACAAGGCTATCGCCGCGCAGCGCCTAAGCGTCTGCCCGGATCCATACCTGATCGTCAGGGAAATCTGCTTCGGTACGGCCATCGGCAAACGCACGGAACACCGCACGTTGAAAACCCCAATACGTCATTGTAGGCGGCGGGCTGCCACGACGCGCCGTCAACAGCGCATCCAGGTCTTTGAGCCGATGGAACGGAACCCCAGGGAACGCGTGGTGTGCCGTGTGGTACTGCATCTGCCAGCAAGCCCAACGCAGCACCGCATTGGTTCGGGTACTGCGGGTGTTGGCGAACACATTGGATTCATGCGGCAAGCCCAGATGCTCGATCGTATTCTGCAACTGATGCGCGAACTTCATAATCAGCATCGGCGCCAGCCACAACTGCACCGCTAACCCACTGTGGGCGTAGACCGACACAATCCCAATCGCCGCATAGCCCGCCACGTGCCAGCGGGCCTCGCGAATGAACTCTGGATGCCGGGACGCAGGCAAATAGGGCTCCGACACTATCCCAAACGCGAAGCGCGCGATCCTACGCCAGCGCGTATACCAGTAGGTAACGCCCGTCATCCAGAGCAGGAACGAAGTGCGCGTATACCGGGGACGCGCCAATTCCCCGTCCCGCTCCCAATCCTGCGTGAAACGGTGATGTGCCACATGTTGCACCTGATCAAAGGTACGCGGATAGAACAGGATAAAGCCGAACACCCGACCCACCCATTCATTCAGCCAACGGGTTCGAAATACCGTCCAGTGGCTGAGTTCGTGCTGCCCGGCATAGAGAAAATTCAGCAAGGCGCCATGTACCATGAATACGGGAATGCACCAGAGGCTGTTCGGGCAGCGCAGCAGCAACCCTCCCGTGAGGCTGAGCACTAGTAATTGTGACAATGTTTGAAGTCCGCCACGCACATCAGACGGCCGACACAGCGCTTTGAGAGTTGCCGCTTCCAGCAGATCACGCCGCGCAAAAACCTCATCCATTACGGGACTCCCATCGGCAAGGATTCGAACCCAGGCCGAATTCTAACGCGGCCAACGGCCGCCATCGCGCTCATCTCTGGGCACCAACTAGAGCGTGGGTGGACGCGGCCCCTGACCCAATACCTGTTCTAAGGCCAATCCGAGCGACAGCAGCGCCCGGTCGTGCCCCGCGGGAGCATCAAACTCTAACGCTACCGGCAACCCCCCGGCCGTGAGACCGATCGGCAACACCAGCCCCGGCAACCCCGCGGTACTGCCGGGTGTGATATTGCGACCAATCGCCTCATCAAAGCTCAGCGCACGATCGCCGATGCGCACAGTAGTCTCCTCACCGATGCGCGGCGCAGGAACCAGCGTCGTCGGAAAAACGTGAGCGACCGCGCCGGTCGCGGCGAAATACACACTGAATGCCCGCCGCAACGCCGGCAATCGCCGCTGCAGCGCGTCTTGATACAACGCGCGGCTAGGATAACCGGGCGATTGAGGGAAAAGATCGCGTTGCAGGAGCGGCCGCAGTTCCGGACTCGCCCGGGCAATCACCTCTAGGGCATTCACGGGCGCGTGCCAGCGCGTCAGGTACGCGTCGAGAGAGCGCCTCATCTCGTAGGCCACGATGGTGTCGGTAGTGCCTGGCGCCAGTTGTTCGATACCCTCGACCTCGGCCTCGACGATTACCACACCGGCCCCAACGAGCAGCTGTACGGCGGCCTGACACAAGCGCTCGACCTCGGGATCAAGCGACTTCCAAAAGTAGCGTCGGCCGAGCGCTAACCGCACGCCCTGCAGTGGAGAGCCGTTCAAAGGTCGGTAATCACCCGTCGCAACTCCATCAAACAAAACCAAATCGTCCACCGAGCGCGCGTGTGGGCCCACCTGATCAAACCGAGGGCTACAAGGGATCGCCCCCGCCGTGGAATAGCGCCCAGTGCTCGGGCGCAATCCGACCAAACCACAGAGTGCCGCGGGCACGCGAATGGAGCCTTCCGTGTCTTCGGCAACCCCAAGCGGAGCCATCCGCGCCGCCACGGCGGCGGCGGTTCCGCCGCTACTACCACCGGGTATACGAGACGGGTCGTAGGGGTTTTGTACTGCACCGAAGGTCTCGTTGCGACTGGTCCAGCCATACGAGAGTTCGTGCAGATTCGTTTTACCTAATACAACTGCGCCGGCGCTACGCAATCGCGCCACAATATCTGCGTCCACCTGGGGGCGAAACCCGGTAAGCCCGGGTGTACCTGCACTGGTCGGGTATTCAGCCGTATTGATGCTGTCCTTGACCGGAATCGGTAGCCCATGCAGCGGCCCGAGACGACCTCCACGGTGCCGCCAACGATCCGCTTGCCGCGCCTGCTCTAGAACACGCGCCGGATCCAGCGTAATGAACGCATTAAACGAACGATAGCGCTCGCACTGTGCGAGCAACTGCGTGGCGTAATATTCCGCGGTACAGTCGCCCTGGGTCATCCGCCGCACCGCGTCCGTCGCGGACCATTCGATAACGTCGTCGCTCGACGTCGACACTGCTGCCCGCGCGGCGGGCCAGAAGACCGACCCAAACAGTGTCGCCGAACCGGCTGCCAGCAATTGGCGCCGCAGTGGATCGGGCGCATCCACACCGCGATCCGTCGCCGCCCGCAGATGATCGATCAGCATAGCGACTCACGACTCCTTGCAGCGCACACGCCCGATGGGTAGGCCAGCCGATGCCTAGCGATGACCCTACTCTGTATTCCACGCGTATCCGTTTTACACGAACGGTGGGCGCCGCGCGATGCCATATCCCAAGGCACGAGTCTGACTATATGACTTTCGCCCGTTTCGCGAATCGCCGCGGCGATGACTACGGTGTATAGACACCTAGCCGCCATGCATCACGCACCGATGAAAAACCATCCCTCATTGCCCACAAAGCAGGTGCTCTACGCAGTACTACAAACGTCTCCTGCATAACTGCATCCACGCTGACACGGGGCCGCTGCGCACGCCCAAGACATGCACAACTGCGCGCCACCCCCCGTCTTAGTCCTCGTTCGGAAGCTCACCGGCACATGCATGCCAGGCCGCCTGTATGGCGCGGACTCGATCGGCCAGTTGCTCACATACTGCTGCGCCATCCTGCACGTGCCGCACAGTAAGCATACCCGTCAGCAGGTGGATCGCTGCATCGGCCCGAGGATCATCAAAATACCCTAGCGTGCCTTTCAAACTGTGCGTCAGTGAGCTGGCCAAGTCCACATCGGAACGCGCGACAGCCGCTGTGAGATCCGCGACTTGTTGCGGCACTTCGACTATGAACTGCGCCATCAGCTGCTCGAGAAGAAGGCGGTCGTTCTGAAACAACGTCAGCAGCCTTCGAAAGGAGGGCGCATCGGTGGATTGCGTAGGGGCATCTACCTCGACCCGTTCATCGCTTGCACTGCGGGTCAACTGTTCGATTACCCGCGCCAAGGCAGCGACCGGTATGGGCTTTGGCAAATACTCATCCATACCGGCCGCGAGACAGCGACCACGATCACCGGGCAGGGCATGGGCGGTCATTGCGACGATCGGCAGATGTCGGCTCCCACGTGCTCAATGTAACTCCCGTATCGCAGCTGTGGCTGCAATGCCATCCACGATATCGATCTGCATATCCATCAGCACGAGGTCGAAATCCCCATCGCCCGCACGTTCCAGCGCATGAACAGCTTCGAGACCAGTTTCTACTAGCAGCACCTCATGACCGAGCTTGGCAAGGAACCTCTTTGCAACCATCTGGTTGATCGGGTTGTCTTCCACCAGAAGGATGCGCCGCGCTCGGCGAGCCGCAGGAGCCTGCGGCGTGCGCTGCACGCTGGACGCCTCTAGATCGGGCGGTCCGAGATCCAGTGCTTGGCAGATCGCATTCAGCAAGTCGCGGCGCCGAATCGGTTTCGACAGATGGGCCGCGATCCCGAGCGCACGACTGCGGTGCAGATCCGCTGGTGCGAGCGACGAGGTCAGCATCAGGATTGGGGGAGTTGCCGTATGTTTGCGTGCGCGCTGCAGATACTGCGCCACCGCAAAGCCGTCCATATTCGGCATGTGCCGATCGAGCACCACCAGCGCGTAGGGCGTCCCGACCGTCTGCTGCAGTAGCGCAAGGCCGACTGCACCACTCTCGGCGACCGTTACTTGCATTCCCCAGTGGGAGAGTGTTTCCTCGAGAATGCGTCGGTTGGTGACATGGTCATCAATGACCAGGACCGATAGCCCGAACAAAGTCGCCATTACGGTGGATCGGGTCGGCAATGCGGTGGGCGCGGCGAGCCCCAGAGGCAGCGTGCAATGGAAGGTGCTGCCAATGCCCACTGCGCTATCTACCCAGAGCCGCCCATCCATCAGATTCACAAGACTTTTGGAGATCGACAGGCTCATCCCTGCGCCTCCATGTCGCCGAGTCATGGAGACATCCGCTAGGGTAAAGGCATCGAAAATCTTCGAGAGGAGCTCACCTGCAATACCGATGCCGGTATCGCGCACCGACAGGTGCAACTGAATGCCGGCCTCGGTCTGACTCTCCAATTCAACCGTGATGGCCACCTCCCCTTGGGCAGTGAATTTCGTAGCATTGCCGATTAAGTTCACGAGGACTTGGCGAATGCGATCGGGGTCGCCAATGACCCATTCGGGCACTTGAGGTTGGATCCGACTACTCAGTTCGAGGTTCTTTTCCGCGGCGCTGGGCGCCAGCATGCGCACGGTGCTCTCAATAAGATCGACCAACGAGAACGGAACCGAGTTGATCTCTAACTTGCCCGCCTCAATTCTCGCGAAATCGAGAGTGTTGCTTATGACCGCGAGTAGAGAGTCGCCGACGCTATGAATCGTATCGAGGTATTCCCGCTGCTGGCCAGAAAGGTCGGTTTCTAGGATCAGTTCGGTCAAGCCCAAGATTCCGCTCAGTGGGGTGCGAATCTCATGGCTGATGTTGGCGAGAAAAGCGCTTGCGGCCCGGCTACCCGCCTCCGCCTGCTCACGAGCGGCAGCCAGCTCGCTGTTATGGGCAGTGAGGACACGCAGACGCTCTTCAGCGATGAGCTCGGCTGACGCTCGTGCGTCGCGCTCGCGCGCAATCTGCGCGCGCAAACGGAAAATCACTTCCTCAAGCGCCGTATCCATCACCACCCCCTGACGACGGGCGTAGCGGTACGGGATAGGGCCGCCGCCACGGCAGTCGGACCGTTTGCGTCGCACTGGTCAGACCAACTTCGGGCCCCCTTGGGAAATAATGCTTAATTGCATACTTTCCTCCCACACCGGTATCTTTCTAGTTCTTTTCTACTAAATTGAAATGTCCCCTGTCAAGTGGGTGGCGGAGTCCATGCAGGTTGGCCAGGATCACGTCCGCCGGACACAGCGGTCCGATCGCTTTGCGCAAGCAACTCGCAGATTGCCGAAAGCACCTCGCAACGCAAGGCAACAAACATCCGGGAACTTGCAATCACCCGTATGGAACTCCGGCGTCGAGCGTGTTATCGAAGAGCAACGCTGGGCCGTGTACGAGCAATGAAACAAAGGCCCTAAGAAGGAGCAGCCCCAGCGCTCGAGTACTAGAGAAAGAATGAGATGCGTACCCGCATCAGCACCGGGCCGTACAGGACAGAAATGTTTTGCGCCGCGCTGCATACCAAGATTTTGATACGCTATGGCCACGTGAATTGTTAACGACAGCGCTGATCGACTAACCCTACTTCACTGGTCTGTTTGGAATAACAATGGACAAGCAAACAATGCAACCACTGTCATCAGGCATCGGCGCTAACGACATCAGCTCGGTAAAAGTCACCGCGCCGATTGACGAGGCGTTATGGCTTCTTGCTAAAAGCGATCTCACGATCGACGAGTTGTTTAATCAACTCGCGTCCCGCCGCATCAGCCTGATTATAAGCGACCAATAAACGTACGTGGTCGAGGGTGGGATTGCTGATCAATCGCCACGGCTCCACCTGCAGCGCCTTCGCCAATGGCTCCAGGTGCTGAAGCTGGATACCCTTGCCGCGCACAACATTCGATACGGTCTTCTGGGAGACGGCACCAGCTGTCAGACTAGCGAGGGATTGCTGCGTCAATCCTTGCTCAAGCATGAGAGTGCGAATGTTACGCGCGAGCGTAGCGACAAGATTTTCTGTCGTCACAAGATAAAGATACAACAATCGACCAACGCTTAACTAGGTGTGCTCAACATCTTTTAGCTCCTGTGACAGGCAACATTGTGCAATGCAGCAGTAAGAATCCACTAAAAACTACTTCCACGAACGCTACAACAATCTCTATGCCGATGCTGCACGCTCTCCCCTGCCCGGCGTACTGTGCATCGACCTGTTCGGATGCGCATCGAGCAGCGCAGATGCCGGGCCCCCTCTTTGCAAATCTATTGTTCACTGATCCACCGATGCCCCTGAAAGAAAACTGCTGGGCCTAGTGCGCAGCAGACCCCAGCCACGGGTCCCGTGTTAGACGCGTCAAATACAGTCTTTTTCGACATTTGCACCTATAGACTGGCACTCGCGTCGGCGTACCGTGGGTGCACCTGCACGGATGCGGGCCATGCGTCGACGGCCACGTGCGTCCACGAGGTCGGGACTTCGTACACCCTAGGGCTAGGCGAAACAGCAGGACTCATCCGGCACGTGTATAGACGGATCTGAGGAGGATGCCATGCATAAGTTGCAAGTTGTTGTCGCCGAGTCATTCCGGGCGCACTTCTATCAGAGCACAGCGACGCCCCACTCGCTGGAACTGGTTGACTCGTTTACTAATCCGGCAGCCCGGGCCCATGAACAGGACCTCGTCTCAGACCGGCCAGGTCGGATGGTGGACCGGGGACTAGGGCATACGGTTTCCTTCGGTAACCAACACTCCGCGCGGGAGACCGCGCTAGATCGCCACGCCCGTCGCATTGCACGCCGAATTGGAGGTCTCGGCGCACACGAGCAAGATAGCCGATTGGTGCTGATCGCGAGCGGACGCTTGCTCGGGTTGATCCGCGCACAACTGTCCGCAGCCTCAGCCCGGCGACTCGTGGCTGAGATCCCGCGCGATCTCACGCACCTGAACATGCACGAACTCGAGCTGGCGGTAGCCGAAGCCCAGTCGACGGAATGCGCTGTGCTCAGCACACGGCCGCAGCCCGGCAGTACGACGATGACCCACCGGCACCGTTGACGCGTTACCGCGACCGCAGAATTCTCCGCGCAACTCGGCAACTACGTTGCGCAAGCACCCGTTGCCCTGTCGCTGTCCTCTCGGGTATTGGCAGAGGGCCGCGCCAATACGCAGCAACAGACGAGAGTGGGCCTCTGACGCTCTGATTACGGAGGCTTACCTTAATAAGGTTGGGCGCCTAGATAAAATTTAAAGGCAACTAGGCCCGTCTTTCAGAATGCACTGTTGCACCGAGTCAGCCAGCGGGCATTGATTCACTGACGCGTTTTCATTCGACATAGCCACTTTCGCCAAACTCCGCGATATCGAGCCCCACGACCTCACCCATCGTGTCCACACGTAGTCCAATCAGCCGGTCGACTATTTTTAGCAGAATGAGGCTACCCAAGCCGGACCAGCCAATTACAGCAGCCACTCCTAGCGCCTGCGTTGCCAACTGATCTGCAATGCCGTGATTTAATGGGAGGCCTGTCCCGCTGAAAACTGGGCTCGCGAAAACGCCGACGAGCAAGGCGCCGACCACACCAGCTACACCATGCACCGGAGAGACGTCGAGCGCATCATCGACTGGGAGGAAAGCGCGTACAGTAACCAGCGCACCGAAGGCCAGTAAGCTGCCAATAGCGCCAATCGCGACGGCCGCCGGCAGCGAAACGTAGCCACACGCCGGGGTGATGGTCACTAATCCGGCTATTGCACCGGTCAGCAATCCTGTGACCGATGGCTTTTTGTAGCACAGGTATTCGGCGAGCATCCATGTCAACGCGCCGGCACATCCAGCGATATGCGTGATGAGAATCGCCATTGCGGCGTCATCGTTCGCAGCGAGTGCAGATCCACCATTAAAGCCGAACCATCCAATCCACAACATGCCGCCGCCAAGCGCAACTAGCGGCACAGAGTGAGCGGGCGTCACCGCATGGCGTTGGTCACGACCACCAATCACAAATGCTGCGACCAATGCAGACACACCCGAGGTGACGTGCACCACCAGTCCCCCAGCAAAGTCGAGGGCACCCTGACGAGCGAGCCACCCCTCGCCCCATACCCAATGCGCAACGGGGGCATAGACCACGATTGACCAGAGCGCTGTATACGCTAGTACCGCTGGAAACCGCATGCGTTCCGCGAACCCTCCGAGCGACAAAACCGGGGCAATGACGGCAAAAGTCATCTGGAACAGCATAAATGCGGCGGCCGGAACGGTTCCGTGGAGCACGCCACGCAGCGCGCTAGTGGAGGTGAAGCCGCTGATTACACAAATCCACTCATTGCACTCACTCCCACTGCCAAATGCCAGTGGAAATCCAATGAACAACCAAAGCAGCGATACGATGCAAGTCACCGCAAAACACTGCGCAAGCACGGACAACACGTTCTTGCGTCGGACCAGGCCGCCATAGAACACCGCAAGCCCCGGCAGGCACATGAAAAGAACCAGCGCGCTAGAGACCAACAGCCAAGCGGTATCGCCATGATCGGGGTTTGCAGGTTCAGCGAACGCAGGCAATGCAGCCACAGCCAAGACTGTGCCAAGCAAGTATTTACCCTGTTGCCGCAGCACGGTATTTTCCAAGGGGTCTGCCATTAGAACTTCACTCCCTTTAGTGTGCGTGGAAAATATCACGCCGCCAAAAGCCCATCAATTGCCCCACCGCGGCACATCAATAGGCGCCTAGATCACGACAACCCTACTTTCAAAAGTCAGCATTAACGGCCGTAGGTGTGCTGCACCGTGATATTACGTGATATCGGCTAGCTAGGCGGTTGGGAACGCAGTCCCCACGCGATCGCCTTTTATCGCAAACAGAGCTTCGAGGTCGTCGGCTTGGATATTTTTGTTGGCGCTGACACACAGACCGATTTACTCCTGTAATGCGCATTTTAAGGAGCGCGCACCCCAGTTTCTAACGGGTATAGCGACCACTACATCGCAGGTTTGTGGACGGTTCACGCAAGCGAGGAAGAGCAATAGGCTATTTGCCGGCGTCGTGCCGCGCAAACTGGTCAATCGCTTCGTTACATTGGGTGCCACGCGCCGCATTGGTCTGTAGACAGTTGATCGTAGGTGTTAAACGCGAGATCCTCCCTAAAATCAGGTCGCCGAACGATTCATCTCCCGGCGCCTTTGCCCGTAGCAGTGACCGCAAATACGTGACCATTCCTTAATGTCCTGAGGCTCTTGAGTAACTACATAAACTCGCCAAAAGCGTCAACAAACCAGAGGCCACCGCCAGTGACTCGATGCCATCGAGCATGTATATACTGCGGCACACGGAGCAGGCACGGACAATACCCGGCCCAGGCGAATCCCCGCAGACTATCCGATCGATTCCAGGAGCACTCGTCATGAAGCTATCGCTTGTCAGGACACTCTTGCAGGCTACCGTCATTGCCCTCGGCTTGACTCTGGCAGCGGCTACCCCAGCCCATCCGGGGAAGATTTTTTATCTGACGCCTGATCTCAATTTTTCTTTTTGGCACAACATCGCGCAAGGCATCGCCGCCGAAGCCAAGAAGAGTGGATTCGAGCTTCACGTGCTAAACAGTCATGACGATGGGGCGATTCAACTCCAAAATACGCGGCAAGCCATCGCTGACGGCGCGACTGGGATTGTGTTCACCCCCACTGATTCATCCACTGCCCCCGCTGTGCTGGCCCTCGCCGAGCAGGCAAACGTTCCGGTGGTGATCGCCGATGTCGGCACCAACAGTGGGAAGTACGTGTCCTATATCAGCTCAGACAACCATACAGGCGCCTATCAAACCGGCCAGGTCTTGATCTCAGCCTTACAGCAAAAGGGTTGGAAAGGTGGCGACATCGCCTCCATCACGCTATCACTGGCACGAAATAATGGCCGCTTGCGCAGCGCCGGATTCGCACAAGCACTCTCGGAAGCGGGCGCCCCACTAGCTGACACCCGCGAGATGAAAAGTTATACGGCGGATGAGTCGACGCAATTTACGCAAGAGCTATTGAGCAATCACGCGCAGCTGCGTGGCCTGTTCGTGCAAGCGGACATACCGACCCTCGGCGCTGTAAAAGCCATCCGCGCAGCAAACCGTGGTCAATCACTTGCACTTGCCGCATTTGATGGCACCCCGGAATTCATTGACTTGATCAGACGAGGCGACGTACTGGTATCGGGCATGCAGCAACCGTACCTGATGGGACAGCGCGCGGGTGAAGCGCTGATTCTGCATCTGGCTAAGAAGCCGGTCGCGCCTGCCATTAATGTCCCCATTCTGATTGTGACTCACCAGAATATTGACACGCTGCTACCGATACTGCATGAGACCGTATTTGCCAACGAGAACAGGTAGACCCGATCGGCTGGGAATTTTCATAACGGCCAAACGATGCGCTCGGATACATGTATTTGCCGTGCCCGATAGTGACGCCGACACAAATTTGGCGACAACCGTGGAGGCTGTACCGCATTCCACGGCCGCATCAGGCCCGGCACGGGCCGATTTCTCTAGCGGTTTATCGGAACTGGTGCCGGCGGAGGGAATCGAACCCCCGACCTTCTGATTACAAATCAGTTGCTCTACCAACTGAGCTACGCCGGCCAATACCCTAATTCTACCGTCATAGAGCCCCGTGGCATACCTAGTAACGCTAGAATCCTGATCCTCAGACGGTGACCGAGGATGCTTTTAGTGCCCGCCCATCTAAATTTCCGCCGTGCGGCACCCGCTGACGCCGCCGTCGTAGCCGCCATTGCCGAACGCACGTTCCGGGCGACCTTTGCGGACCAAAATACCATCGAGGATCTAGATGCCCTGTGTGCATCCGCCTACGGCGAAACCATCCAGCGGATCGAATTGGAGGACCACTCACGAGAGACCTGGTTACTGGAGTCCTCAGCGGGGGCCGTCGGGTATTTCATGTTGCGCACGGCGACCGCGCCGAGCGATATCAGTGGCCGGGCTCCGATCGAAATTCAACGCTTCTATTTAGATCACGCCGAGCACGGTCGAGGGGCAGGACAGCAGATGATGGTGTTCGCACTGGAACGCTGCATCGCGATGTCCGGCGATGTCGCCTGGCTGGGCGTTTGGGAGCGCAATCCCCGCGCCATCGCCTTCTATCGCAAGCAGGGCTTCGCGGTCGTCGGCTCGCATATTTTTGTGGTGGGCGCGGACCGGCAGACCGATTTACTCCTGCAGCGCACGCTTTAAGCGGCACACGCTGCCCTTGTAGAGGGCGGTGATGAGGACCTCATACCCGGTGTGTAGACGGTTCACGGGAACGAGGAAGCCTGATTGGCTATTCGCCAGCATCGTGCCGTGCAAACTGCTCGAGCGCTTCGGTCAGTTGCGCGCCAAGCGCGGCATTGGTCTGGGTGACGCCATTGATCGCGGCCACGGTCGTGTTCAGTTGCGCAACGCCCTGCGCCTGCTCGAGGGAAGCGCGAGTAATTTCAGTAATGAGTTCTCGGACTCGACCGATATTAGCCGCCACCTCATTAAAGGCGCTATGGGTCGACTCGGCCAACCGATCGCCGGCACCAATCTCCCGCACCGTATTGTCAATCAGCGCAGTGGTAGTCTTGGCCGCCTCGGCGACCCGCTCGGCGAGACTGCGCACTTCGGTCGCAATGACGCCAAATCCTGCGCCTACTTGGCCCGCATGGGCCGCCTCTACCGCCGCATTCAGTGCCAAAATCTTGGTCTGAAACCCGATTTCCTCGATCGCAGCGACGATATTGCGCGTCTTCCGGCTGGCTGCAATGATCGCCTTCATGGCGTCCGCAAGACGGGTCATCGCCGCGTTGGTCTCTTCGACCAATCGCGTATTGGCGAGGGTCAATTCGTAGCTGGCACTGGCGTGCGCCGCCGTCTCCCGCGTCATCGCCGCCATCTCTTCCAGCGAGGCCGCGGTTTGCTCGACCGCGCTCGCCTGGCTGTTGGCGCCGTGCGCCAAGGAACTCGACACAGCGGTAATCTTGCGCATCATCCGCTCCAACAAGCGCGCCTCGGCCTCCAGTTGTTCGGTGCGCAACTGCAACTTGCGCCGGCCCCGCTGTCCGGCATAACGCAGCGCGCCGGTTGCGGTCAGCAAGAACAACGCGATGTAGATCGCGTAGGCCCACACGGTGCGGTACCACGGTGGCAGCACCGTAAAGGCATAAACACCCTCGGCACTCGTCCGTCCATCCAACGTGCGTGCGCGGACTCGGAATCGGTAGTCCCCCGGGCCGAGATTGCCGGAATTAGCCTGCGTCTGCGCGGTCCACACCGACCAATCGCGATCCGCGCCGTCGAGGCGGTATTGGTACCGGACGTCCGCCGGGTCGCGATATGTGGGCGCCGCGAACGCAAATTCCAGCGCGTTGTGGTTGTAGGGCAAGCGCAGAGGGGCCGCGTGGGCACTGACACTGCCACCAAAGAGTTCTTCCGTCCCGCTGGTGACACGCCGCACCCACGCCGCAAAAGCCGGTCGTGCCGGTTGCGCGTGCAGATCGAAGCGGTATAGCCCATCGTTACCAGCCAGCCACAGGCTACCGTCCGGATCGAGCTGGATCGACTGCATCTGGATATGCGCCAGCCGCAGGAAATTGTCTTCTTCCAGCCGGTAAGTGCCGTCTGCGCTGCGCCGAAACAACCCCTGACGCTGCTGTTTGCGGCCGCGGGTGACGGACCACACATCCCCATTGGCCAACCCGAACAATCGCGCGGTGCCATCGGTGGTCGACAGCGGTAGGTAGAAACGGTTGTCGGGGACGAAATGCGCAGCGCCAGCGTCCCATCGCAGCATTCCAGTCACTGGCGTCGACGCCGCATATAAGTCGCCAGCAACCTGAAACACCGCAGCGGCCCCGCTGCCAAAACCCGCGGTCAGCGTGGTCGATTTCGAAGCCCCAAGACCCATGGCGGCGACGCGGATGCGCCGCACGCCACCCCCCGAGGATCCAGCCCAGAGCGTACCATCCGACGTCTCGGTCATGCTCTCGGTTAAGCCCTTATCGGCCGATGGCAGGCGCCCTTCATCGATCCACTGGCGACCATCCCAGCGGCGCGAGGACACGCCGTCGTCATGACCCACAAAGAGGCGACTCGGCGTCAGATGCGACTGCACCAGCGTGTAGGTCGCACCTGCCTCGGCACCGGGGATGGTGGGAATAGTTGCGTCGCCGCGCAACTCCTCCACATCGTGCCCGGCCACCAGCAACTTCGACACAGCGCCGGGGGCAGGGTCAACGAATTCCAGTAGCGCAGTTGCTTGGTTGAACGCTCCCGACAGCGGGTGCAGCAAGGAGGGGCCGGCGGCAGCCGATTCGACGCGAACGAAGCCAGGCAAACCACCAAGCGCGGCGTACAGCGAGCCCTGATAGCGCCGCACATCTGACGTCTGTTTGTTACCAGCAAATGCCGTAATCGGCGTATCCAGTTCGATCGCGGCAATGCCCCCCTGCAACCCAAGCCATAGGGTGCCCTCTTGGTCGACCCGCGTCGCCAGAACCCCGTGGAAGGGCTGGCTGTTGGGGCCATCGAAGACGTTGCGCAGACTGCCGTCGTGTGCGATCCACACGACGCCGCCTTGCTGCGTCGTTACGAACACACTGCCATCAGGCATCAGCATTGAGGTGTAGGCAGAGTTCTTCAGCAAATAGTCATCGGCTGCCGTCGGGAAGGGCGTGACTGTGTGCCCATCGTAGAGGCTCAGCAGTTTCTCTCGCTGCTGCACCAGCATCCGCCCCGCGTCATAGCGATGCAGGTACACCTTACGCGCTGCGGCAAGAGCCGCACCACCGGGCGCTGGTTGCAGGCTGTCACCGACGATCATCTCCAGCCCAATGTCGGTCTCCACCGTATAGAGCCGCTCATTGACCTCCGCCAAGCTCTGGAAAGAAGTCTTCGTGGGCCAGACGTGCAGTTGTCGACCGTCCCAACGCAGCAGCGCGTCATAAGCCTGAAAAAAGACACCGTGTGCCGTCGGTATCACGCGCCAGACATCGGCGAAAGCACGCTGTTGATCCGGTGGCAACTGTGCTTTTAGCGATACAAACTGCAGTGTGCCGGTGCTATCGGGTTCCAGATACCCCAACTCGCCGACGCCTCCGACCCAGATACGGCCTGCAGCATCAACCGCGAGCGCGCGCACAGTAGCGCCGGGAACGGCGATCTGCCGCCAACTGACGCCATCGTATTCAACGATCACGCCATCGGTACCAAAATACAGCAGACCGCGCGGATCCTGTACGACGGCCCAGATCTGCGGCCCGGCTTGGTACTCTTGCGGCGCATGGTAGTGCATGGCCGTGACACCGCGCTCAAGCGGGCGGGCTGACGGCGAGCGCACAGGCTCACCGGGGAGGGCGGCGCCCATCAGCACGGCCAGCAATGTGGCGCCAACGAGGATTCGTCGAATCAACGATATCATCAGTACCCTCCACCCAGTGCCAATCATGCGCTCCTAATGCTTCAAGTCAAATGCGATGACGGGGCGCGGGCAGCGTCGGGCACCGGCGTGCGAACCGCATTTTCAGGCGTTTGCATCTGGCGGTCTGACGGAGTTCGATCGTAGACTCGTCGTACCTCGATCAGCCACTCACCTCGTAGCATTGGAGCCCGCCACCCGATGGACCAGCCGAAGACGGAACTACAACAGGGCGCGCTCGGGGTCGGCGAGTCTATCGTAATGGGGGTCGCCGGGACGGCACCCGCCTTCAGTCTGGCCGCCACGACCGCATCACTTATCGCCGCAGTGGGCATCCTGTCGGCCGGCACTCTGGTCTACTGCGGTCTGATCATGTTTGGCGTCACCTTCGCCTTCATGCATTTAAACCGCGTGATCGCCAATGCGGGGGCCTCTTATAGTTGGGTCGGCCAAGTATTTGGTCCGGCAGCAGGGTTCTTGGCCGGCTGGTCTTTGCTGGTCGCCTCCGCTGTATTCATGGTGTCGGGCACCACACCGGCAGCCACGGCAACGCTCTTGCTGATCAACCCAGCGCACGCCAACGATACGACCGCCATCGCGTGGGTCGCCGCCGCATGGCTCGCCCTGGTGAGCGCCGTGGTCGTCAAGGGCATCAAACCGACGAGTTATCTGCAGATCATCATGACGGTGATCGAAGTGGGCGTGCTGGTCATACTAATTGTGGCTGCCTTGATTCAGTATGCCGACCATCCGGTCCACGCGGTCGGTTGGCGATGGTTTGCGCTATCCGAGTTCACGCCCACCCTATTTGCCACTGGTTCACTCACCGCGCTCTTTTTCTTCTGGGGCTGGGACGTCACGCTCAATCTGACCGAAGAGACCCAAAACGCGAACGAGGCACCGGGACGTAGCGCGGTCGCGGCCATGATCATTGTGGCGCTCCTGTTTGTGTTCTTCGTGATTGCCTGCCAGTACGTACTGACGGATGAGGAAATCAGTCAATCGAGCACGAACATCCTGTTCACGCTCGCCGAAAAACTACTACCCAGACCATGGAGCTATCTGTCGATCGTGGCTGTAATGGTCAGTACGGTGGGTACGCTGGAAACCCAAATCTTGCAGTTCAGCCGGACCATGTTCGCCAAGGGCCGAGATGGGGCCCTGCATCCGCGCTATGCGACCGTGCACCCGACGTGGCAGACCCCTTGGGTCGCCACCGCCGTCGTGTCCGGGCTGGGCTTCCTGTTGATCTTTTTATCCTCGCTGCTGCCGACCGTCAGCGACTTGATTCGCACCTCTGTGAACGCCATCGGCTTCCAAGTGTGCTGTTATTACAGCTTGTCTGGCTTTGCCTGTGCTTGGTACTTCCGCCGCACGGCGCTGCAATCTCCGCGCCAATTTGTGTTTTTGTTTCTGTGGCCCTTGCTGTCGGCCACCTTCCTCGTGTTCGTGGGTGGCTACAGCATTCCCACCTTTGATTGGCTCACCGATGTGATAGGGATCGGCGGCATCGCCATCGGCATCGTGCCGTTCCTATGGAATCGGCGACGGCACGGGCGTTGGCAGGCCGCCCAACGCATCGCCTAATCGCACTCTAGGGCGAACGCGGACGCGCAGCGTCCGGGGTGTTCAGGGCATCCCCGGCGCATGGTGGCGGAAACGCCAACGCAGGATGAGCGACCTAAAACCGCCGCCAATCAGACGGTCGCGCGTTTGCCGCTATCGGCACCGAGTTTCGGCATCGGGATGCCATTGGGTACGGGCAAAGGCGCCGGATTGGTCACAGCCGGCTCCTCTTCATGCGGCAGCATCAATTCGCATGGCACGATGGTCACGGCCGCTGTGCCACTGACGGCACCGATCAACGCCGCATGATTCGGCGTGGCAACTGCGGTGAAATCAATCCACCACTGGCTGGTATGCCGTTCAATCGTCAGGATGCCCGCGTCCACCCCATGACGATGCAGTTCCAGGACGCGCCGGTCGGCGTTGGAACGATCTGCAAACAACCCTAGCGCGACGACGACGGTTGTCTCCCCTGGTTCCGGTGGCAGTACGGCGACCGCGCCATCGCCGCCAGAACGGACGCGCTGCGCGAGGCGAGTCGCTAGATCCGCGCTGGGTGTCTGGACCTGCACGCGAAAGACGGGGGCTGCGGCAACGTTCACTTCGCGCTCGGTCAGGGCCCCATAGGCATCACCCAGCCAATGGTTAACCGCCGCCAGAATCTCGCGGTTATTGATCGGACCGAGGCTCTGGCATTGGGGCGTCGGCGCAGGTCGCTCCTGCGCGAGCAAGATGCGGGCAGGCGCTACAGACGCCAACGCGGGGCCGGAATGTTCGCTGATCTGCACTGGTTGTAGCGTATGCCAGTACAACAGGAAGGCTCCGTTGGCGAGGACTAAGAGCAGAACGAGCCATTTCATACCGTACGCTCCGCCACGATCGAGGCAAGCCCCTCCAGAGATAGATTTTCGAGCACCTGGACAGCAGGCACGTACCGTACGGCCTCCACCGCATAACGACCCGTCGCAACCACGGCCACCTGCGCGCCGATGCGTGCCGCAACCGCCGCGACGCAGGAGGCTATCGCCAACCGCGCACCTTCTTGTACGGCACCTGCAGTATTGACGCCAAATCCTGCCTCTACCGCCGCGACATCGAGCAGCGCCGCCGCTGCGATGCCGCTGGTCTGCGCGTACAACGCTTCGCGCATCGGGCGCTCGCCAGGAAAGGTCCAGACACCCATACGCTGACCGTCGGCGCCCAACAGGTCGATGCCTATAGCGACATCAGCCGTGACGACCAAGGCGGGGCACAAGCCCCGGGCCCGCGCGCCCACTAACGCAAGATAGCGCCCTAGGGGCGCTGCTGGCACCGCCCCCGTTGAAGGTACAATAAATTGCGGATCGATATGCCAGGCACGACGAATCCACTCCGCCAGGCGAGGCTGCAAGGTCGCCGCCCCCCCATGCGCTACGAATACAGCGTGGGGCGTGGGAGCCAATCGCGCCAGCGCGGAAGGCCAAGGGGGTTCTGCAGCACTCGAACCACCGACCAAAAACTCGATCTCAGACGGGCGTCCATCGACAAGACGCGCGTACTTAAATTGCGTCGGACCAGTTTCGATCAATAGGGTCACGCCGCCCGCCTCAGGGTCACTTCACCCGCGATCAGTCGTTCCATACCGCCCGCATATTCCACCAACAGCGTCCCATCCGACGCGATACCGCGGGCAATGCCCTCCCGTCGAGTCTCGCCAGTGACCCACTCTACACACCGATCACGCAGGATATCGGCCTCGGTCCATTCGCGGCTAAACGGTTCGAAGCCGTGCGCTGCGTATACAGGCAGCGCGAGGCAGAGTTGGTCGATCAGCACGGCGGCAACCGACACCGCATTCACATCCGATAGCCCCGCTCGCCGTAAATCCTGCGGCGGCTGGCCCCCCTGTGCCGCGACGGCAGCGGCAAAGTCTGCTGGAAGGTCCAAATTGACACCAATGCCAATAACCACGTAGGTCGCCTCCGCAATGAGGCGCACTTCAGCCAGAATGCCGCCCAATTTGCCGCCGTTGACCACCAAATCGTTCGGCCACTTGAGACCAATGTCGATCGTGCCTAAGGACTGTAGCGCTCGCCGAACCGCGACACCGACCGCCAGTGTTAGCGCAGAAAGGTCGCATCGCGCCACCGGAAACGTCCACCCGAAGGAGAGGCAAACACCGCTCCCGGGCGGCGTCAGCCACGTCCGTCCCCGCCGACCGCGGCCCGCCGTCTGGTGGGCGGCGACACATACGCTGGCCTGTCCCGCCGGAGGAACTGCTGCAGCTAACAGATGCGCATTGGTCGAATCGATAGAGTCGAAACACTCCAAGGCAGCGACGCTGCGCACACTGGCAGGGGCCAGCCGAGCGCGGAGCAATTCCAAGAACGCTGGCGCCATTAAGTGTGCCGCCGTTGTAGATAAGTGCCTAGCCACAGTCGGCGCGCCCGAGACTCCGTGCGCGCCAACATGCGGGTCACATTGCTACGATGCGTATAGACCACGAAGACCGCCATCACCGCAGCAAACAAGAATGCGGCCGGCGAGGCACCGCCGTGCACGAGCAACACCAACGGCAAGGAACCCACCGCCAACATGGTGGCCAGTCCAACGTAACCGGTCAGCACCACGGTCGCCAACCAGACACACGCCAGCGGTGGCAAAAACGCGGGGCTTGCACCCAATAAGACACCGATAAGGGTAGCGGCGCCTTTTCCGCCCCGGAATTCCCACCAAACGGGATACACATGCCCCAAGGTCGCCGCCAACGCGCACGCGAAGGTCAGTGATTCACGCGCGAGCAATGGATCGAGCGGGAGGCCAGGCAGGCGCAGGGACGGAAGAATACCGGCGGCAAACCAGCCTTTCGAGACATCAACCAGAACAACCCCCAGAGCGAAGAGCTTGCCCTGGGTACGCAACGCGTTAGTGCCGCCCGCGTTTCCGCTGCCCATCGTGCGTATATCCACGCCGCGTAGTGCGCCCAGAATCAGCGCGCCCATGAGCGAGCCGAGGACATAGGACAATAGAGTCTTTAGCGCCAGTTCTAACATCAAATTCCCCCTGCGCGGGAGTCTAGCACTGCGAAACTGGGACCTAGACCAAACCCGCTCGAGGCAAAACGCCTTGCTCTGCGAGTAGCGCCGCCAGAGCCTCGACATGCTCAGGCGACGCATTGAGCGCAGGCACCAGACTAAATCGCGTGCCGCCGGCCGCCAAAAACTTGGCGCGGGACACCGTACCGATCTCTTCTAGGGTCTCGAGGCAGTCCACCGCAAAGGAAGGGGTCACTACCGTGACTTCACGCACGCCTTGTGCCACCAACTCGAGCAGTCGGTCATCGGTATACGGCTGCAACCATTCGGTGGGCCCGAAACGGGATTGAAAACACTCTGAATATTCATCATCCCGCAGACCCAGTGCCTGGGCTAACAGGCGGGTAGTCTCGCCAACTTGCCGGCGATACGGATCGCCGGCTGTCACGTACTTCACAGGAATGCCATGGTTGGAAAACACCAAGTGACTACGGCCATCCTTCGCCCAGGTGGCGCGCACCGACTCGGCGAGTGCAGCGATGTAGGCCGGATGGGCGTGGTATTCGGCAATGAACTGTAGATGCGGTACTCGGCGCCACCGCATCAGCGTCTTCACCAAGGTATCGAAGACCGCGCCGGTGGTGGATCCCGAATACTGCGGGTACAGCGGCAGAACAACCAGTCGGCGCACGCCCTTGGCCTGCAGTCGTTCAACTGCAGCCGCAATGGTCGGCACGCCGTAGGTCATCGCCAATTCAACCGCGATGGAGGAGTCGCCTGCGTAGTGCGCCTGCAGCGCCTCGGCTAAAGCCACCGAGTGCACGCGCAGCGGCGACCCCGCCTCGGTCCAAATGGAGCGATAAAGATGGGCCGTCTTGCGCGGCCGGAAGGTCAATATCGGTCCGTACAAAATGGGCAGCCAGTACCAAGGGCAGGCCTCAACAACACGAAGGTCCCCTAGAAACTGGGCCAGATAGCGACGAATGGGACCGGATTCCGGCGCATCCGGGGTACCCAAGTTCACCAGTAACACCGCCGTATCGACCGACGTCACGCCATTGGGATCAGCACCGCGAAACCATGCCATCAAAATCTCCGTGCACAGGCTATTTGCAACTCGTGAATCATAGCGCGGAAAAGAAAAAAGCCCCGGAGACAATGTCTCCGGGGCCTTTTAGGGGGAACCCTGGCAGCGACCTACTCTCACATGGCCTACGGCCACACTACCATCGGCGCAGAACGTTTTCACTTCCGAGTTCGGAATGGGATCGGGTGGTTCCCGTTCGCTATGACCGCCAGGGAAAACTGTTCGGCGAGTCGCTAAAGGCCTAATTGCCTATAGCCGCTCACCGCAATCTGGATGTTTGTGAAGACGAAAGTCGTAATGGTGTCACAGTCTAGAAACCGCCACCAGGCTGTCAGACAGCTTGGGGCTATATGGTCAAGCCTCACGGGCAATTAGTACTGGTTAGCTGAACGCATTACTGCGCTTACACACCCAGCCTATCAACGTCGTAGTCTTCGACGACCCTTTAGGGGGATCAAGTCCCCAGCGAGAACTAATCTTGGGGGGGGCTTCCCGCTTAGATGCTTTCAGCGGTTATCCCGTCCGTACATAGCTACCCGGCGATGCCACTGGCGTGACAACCGGTACACCAGAGGTACGTTCACTCCGGTCCTCTCGTACTAGGAGCAACTCACCCTCAATTCTCGAACGCCCACGGAAGATAGGGACCGAACTGTCTCACGACGTTCTGAACCCAGCTCGCGTACCACTTTAATCGGCGAACAGCCGAACCCTTGGGACCTGCTACAGCCCCAGGATGTGATGAGCCGACATCGAGGTGCCAAACTCCTCCGTCGATGTGGACTCTTGGGAGGAATAAGCCTGTTATCCCCGGAGTACCTTTTATCCGTTAAGCGATGGCCCTTCCATACAGAACCACCGGATCACTATGACCTGCTTTCGCACCTGCTCGACATGTACGTCTCGCAGTTAAGCACCCTTATGCCATTGCACTCTATGCGCGATGACCGACCGCGCTGAGGGTACCTTTGCACTCCTCCGTTACTCTTTAGGAGGAGACCGCCCCAGTCAAACTACCCACCATACACTGTCCCCAATCCAGATAATGGACCTAGGTTAGAACTCCGAACTTACCAGGCTGGTATTTCAACGTTGCCTCCACCCGAACTAGCGTCCAGGTTTCACAGGCTCCCAGCTATCCTACACAAGTAAGGTCAAAGTTCAGTGTAAAGCTATAGTAAAGGTTCACGGGGTCTTTCCGTCTTTCCGCGGGAACGCCGCATCTTCACAGCGATTTCAACTTCACTGAGTCTCGGGTTGAGACAGTGTGGCCAGCGTTACGCCATTCGTGCAGGTCGGAACTTACCCGACAAGGAATTTCGCTACCTTAGGACCGTTATAGTTACGGCCGCCGTTTACCGGGGCTTCGATCAAGAGCTTCGCCTTGCGGCTGACCCCATCAATTAACCTTCCGGCACCGGGCAGGCGTCAGACCCTATACATCCACTTGCGTGTTCGCAGAGTCCTGTGTTTTTGGTAAACAGTCGCAGCCACCGATTTCTTGCAACCTTCAATAGCTTACGGAGCAAGTCCTTAACCATCGAAGGCATACCTTCTCCCGAAGTTACGGTATTAATTTGCAGAGTTCCTTAACCCGAGTTCTCTCAAGCGCCTTAGGATATTCTCCTCACCCACCAGTGTTGGTTTACGGTACGGTCCGTTATCACCTGAAGCTTAGAGGCTTTTCCAGGAAGCGGGGCATTTAGCACTTCAGTCCACGTGGGACCTCGTCATCACACCTCAGGATTAATGACCCTCCGGATTTTCCTAGAGGATCTCCCTACATGCTTAAACTGGGAACCTATCCCAGATGCTATAGCCTTCTCCGTCACCCCATCGCAGTGATAACAGGTACAGGAATGTTGACCTGTTTTCCATCGACTACGCCTTTCGGCCTCGCCTTAGGTACCGACTCACCCTGCTCCGATTAACGTTGAGCAGGAACCCTTGGGTTTACGGCGAACGGGTTTTTCACCCGTTTTAACGTTACTCATGTCAGCATTCGCACTTCTGATACCTCCAGCACACCTCACAGTGCACCTTCGCAGGCTTACAGAACGCTCCCCTACCACCTTTGTTTACACAAAGATCCGCAGCTTCGGTACTCGGCTTAGCCCCGTTAAATCTTCCGCGCAGACCGACTAGACCAGTGAGCTATTACGCTTTCTTTAAAGGATGGCTGCTTCTAAGCCAACCTCCTGGCTGTCTATGCCTTTCCACATCGTTTACCACTTAGCCGAAATTTTGGGACCTTAGCTGGCGGTCTGGGTTATTTCCCTCTTCACAACGGACGTTAGCACCCGCTGTGTGTCTCCCGTGCTTAAACTTCCCGGTATTCGCAGTTTGCATAGGGTTGGTAGGACGGGATGTCCCCCTAGCCTAAACAGAGCTCTACCCCCGGGAGTTATACACGAGGCACTACCTAAATAGCTTTCGGGGAGAACCAGCTATCGCCGGCCTTGATTAGCCTTTCACTCCTAATCTCAGGTCATCGAAGAGCATTACAACGCCCACTCGTTCGGACCTCCAGCACGTATTACCGTGCCTTCATCCTGCCCAAGATTAGATCGACCGGCTTCGGGTCTATTCCTAGCGACTATGACGCCCATTTAGGACTCGGTTTCCCTACGCCTCCCCTATTCGGTTAGGCTTGCCACTAAAAATAACTCGCTGACCCATTATACAAAAGGTACGCGGTCACCCTTACGGGCTCCCACTGCTTGTATGCACACGGTTTCAGGTTCTATTTCACTCCCCTCTCCGGGGTTCTTTTCGCCTTTCCCTCACGGTACTGGTTCACTATCGGTCGATAGAGAGTATTTAGCCTTAGAGGATGGTCCCCCTATGTTCAGGCAGGATTACACGTGTCCCGCCCTACTCTTCGTCAGTCATGAGCTTCATCTTTCGTATACGGGGCTATCACCCGCTATGGCCGGCCTTTCCAGACCGTTCTACTAGAATCAACTCACTGGTTCTGACTGGGCTGTTCCGCGTTCGCTCGCCACTACTTACGGAATCTCGGTTGATTTCTTTTCCTCCGGTTACTTAGATGTTTCAATTCACCGGGTTTGCTTCCATATCCTATGTATTCAGATATGGATACTGATTGCTCAGTGGGTTTCCCCATTCAGAAATCCTCGGATCGAAGCTTGTTTGCCAGCTCCCCGAGGCTTATCGCAGGCTACAACGTCTTTCATCGCCTTCTATCGCCAAGGCATCCACCATGTGCACTTATTCACTTGACCATATAGCCCCAAGCGTTCTGGGTACTATATGCGCTGGTTTCTCGAATGCGACACCATTTCAATCAAGCTTGAGAATCGTCTTTAAAAAAACTTTTCGCTTGAAAACTTAGCGTCTTCACAAAATCATCCAGATTGTTAAAGAGCCGAAACGCGGGGTCTCCCCCTGCTTCGCGATCATGATTGGATTCCAGGGAACACAATCATCATCGCGCTGCTCGTTTCACTGATTGGAATTGGTGGAGCCAGTCGGAATCGAACCGACGACATCCTGCTTGCAAAGCAGGCGCTCTACCAACTGAGCTATGGCCCCAGGTTTGTTGCCCGACTTGCTTTAGCAAGTGGTGGGTCTGGGAGGATTTGAACCTCCGACCTCACCCTTATCAGGGGTGCGCTCTAACCAACTGAGCTACAGACCCGGGTTTGCACACACCTGCTTAAGGTTCTTTCATCGACTATAAGTC
>Ga0209499_1000017_pt1:47500-145235 | contig 145235 bp, 125 predicted proteins | sample C_130208_EF_Meta_FD_187306 | JGI IMG/M metagenome (GOLD analysis project Ga0209499, IMG submission 187306) | Freshwater microbial communities from Lake Croche, Canada to study carbon cycling - C_130208_EF_MetaG (SPAdes) (version 2) | ecosystem: Environmental > Aquatic > Freshwater...
ATAGACATAAGCTTCCCGAAGATGTCGTCAGCGGCGTCGGCAATGCCAATGTAATTACCTAATGATTTGGACATTTTATTAACGCCGTCCAGCCCCTCGAGCAAGGGCATCGTAAGAACCACCTGAGGCTCCTGCCCATAGTTTTCCTGCAGATGACGCCCAACGAGCAGGTTGAACTTTTGATCCGTACCGCCCAATTCGACGTCGGCCTTGAGCGCAACGGAGTCGTAGCCTTGGACCAACGGATAGAGGAATTCGTGGACCGCGATCGGTTGACCGCCCTTGTAACGCTTGGAGAAATCGTCGCGCTCGAGCATCCGAGCGACCGTGTATTGCGACGCCAAGGCGATTAAACCGGCGCTACCCAGTTCCCCCATCCACCGCGAGTTGAATTCAATCTTGGTGAGTTCGGGATCTAGGATTTTGTAGATCTGGGATTGATAAGTGACTGCATTTGCAGCGATTTCCTCCACTGTGAGGCGGGGCCGCGTTGTGTTCTTGCCGGTGGGGTCACCGATCATTCCCGTGAAATCCCCAATGAGAAAAATGACCTCATGACCCAAAATTTGGAACTGCCGCATCTTGTTGATCAACACGGTATGGCCCAAATGCAGATCCGGCGCGGTGGGATCAAAACCCGTTTTAATCCGCAACGGCTTACCGCGCCCCAGCTTCTTGCGCAGATCCGTCTCGAGTAGGATTTCCTGGGCTCCGCGCCGCAGTTCCACTAATTGTTCGTCGACCCCAAGCATGAGCAACTCCAATCGAATGTCAGCAGGAACATGCAATGTAGAGTTGGCGTGGCAGGAGCGCAAATCGAGCGCTCGCTAGTCCATAGTGGGCCTGCGCCACGCGAACGGGCTTGGGAGTCGCTGGCAGGCTGTTTAAACGGCATCGAGCGGTACACGCTAGGGCACGCTCCCCCACGCCGCCGGACGGGGAGGCTTGCGGCGGCCAGTGCATGGGACCAGGAGGAATGGCGTTGGGCGCGCATTCCCCGTCGCAATAACTGCGGGCAAAGCAGCTCGACGGGGCACCTCCGCCAGGGACATGGGTAATTTCCGCAAAACGGGGCAGGATTTGCGGACTGTGTAACACAGCAAGCAGGGGGCACATGATAGTTTGGAAGCCCCTAGACGAATGATTCCCGTATGGAAGCGCCGAATTTTCTTAATCCCGCTAATTTTATCAATCGAGAGTTGTCGTTCCTCGAGTTCAACCAGCGCGTGCTGGATCTTGCGCAGGACGCCTCGGTACCACTGCTTGAGCGGCTGCGCTTTTTGTCGATTAGTTCGGCGAACTTAGACGAGTTTTTTGAGATTCGGGTAGCCACCCTGTACGAGCGACGGGACAGTGGCTCTACCAGCCTAGGCGCTGATGGCCGCACGGTCAGCGAACAGATAGACGCGATCCATGAGCGTACGCGTCGGCTGGTGACAGAGCAGTATCGAGTGCTCAATGAAGTCCTGACGCCGGCGCTGTTAGAGGCTGGAATAGACCTCACCTATCGCCCGACGCTCAGTGCCGTAGACGAGAGCGCTTTGGAGCACCATTTCCAATTCAATGTTGAGCCGGTGCTTTCGCCCCTCGCCTTGGACCCCGCCAGGCCCTTCCCGAGAATCCAAAACAAGAGCCTAAACTTTATCGTGCGACTCGAAGGAACAGATGCCTTCGGTCGCGACACCAATCTGGCGATCGTCCAAGTTCCACGTTCGCTGCCGCGTGTCATTGCGATGCCCAACGACCAAACCAATACGACGATGCGACTGACGTATCTATCTGCTGTGATTCAGCGCTACGTTGGCCACCTATTTGAAGGCATGACGGTAACGGGGTGTTGGCAATTTCGGGTGACTCGCAATAGCGACCTGTTCGTTGACGAAGAAGAAGTCGATGACCTGCGCAGAGCAATCGAAGGCGAGTTGGCCGAACGACGCTACGGCGATGCGGTCCGACTCGAAACAGCACACGACTGCCCACCGGAACTCTCGCAGTTTCTGTTGGGGCAGTTTGGGCTTGCTCCCGCTGATCACTATCGCGTAGCCGGACCGGTCAATCTCAACCGGCTGGCTGCGGTATATGACTTGGCAGATAGGCCCGATTTAAAATATCCGGCCTATACCCCGGGGGTACCCGCTCGATTTAGCGATGGAGACCTGTTTACTGCGATTCGCGAAAACGACGTGCTGGTGCACCATCCTTTCCAATCATTTGCGCCGGTCATGGACTTTTTGCGTCGCGCCGCGCGGGACCCCAACGTGCTTGCAATCAAGCAAACACTGTACCGTTCCGGCTCAGACTCAGCGGTAGTGGATGTATTGGTCGAGGCTGCACGAAATGGCAAGGACGTCACCGTCATCGTTGAGCTCATGGCCCGTTTCGACGAAGCCGCCAATCTCGAACTGGCCAGCCGATTGCAAGAGGCTGGCGCGCACGTCGTGTACGGCGTAGTTGGCTTTAAAACGCACGCCAAGATGATCCTCGTCGTACGCCGTGAGGAGGGCATGCTGCGCCGTTATTGCCACATCGGCACGGGCAATTACCACGCGAAAACAGCACGCAGTTACACTGATTACGGCCTGTTTACTGCAAATGCAGCCATCGGCCAAGATATGCATGAGCTGTTCCTGCAACTGACCAGCCTTACCCGCACGCCCAAGTTGCGCAAGCTGCTGCAGTCACCGTTCACTTTGCACGACACCCTGCTTGAGGCGGTTGCGCGAGAGACAGAGGAAGCGCGCGCTGGTCGACCCGCCCGCATCATCGCCAAGATGAACTCGTTGATTGAGCCACGCATCATCACGGCTCTTTACGAAGCATCCTGCGCTGGAGTGGAGATCGACCTGATCATCCGCGGCATTTGCGCGCTACGTCCAGGCATCAAAGGCATTTCGGAACGGATCCGTGTGCGCAGTATCGTTGGACGTTTCCTCGAGCATTCTCGGGTTTACTACTTCGAGAACAAAGGCAAACCGAAGCTGTGGTGCTCCAGCGCGGACTGGATGCAGAGAAACTTTTTTCGCCGCGTTGAAGTGGCAGTACCCATTGAACGCGCCAAACTGCGTGACCGGGTGCTCAGCGATCTAGAGGCCTTGCTTAGCGACAATACAAATGCGTGGATTTTGCAACCGAGCGGAACCTACGAACGCGTTCATGCGGGACTTGCCGAACCCTATTCCTCACAGCAAGCCATGCTATCTCGATACGCAGAGATCTAACTCAAGCGACGCGCAGTCGAATGCCCGCAGCCTGTAGGTAATCGGACTCCAACGCGAGATCCGCCCGCGTCAACGGGTGCGCCGTAAGCCACCCGCGAGGGAATCGCACTTCCAGCGACCGCCCTTTTGCGGTTAGCCGCATGATTGGCAGCGACGATCGACTCCGACCTCGGTGCAGAAGCACGGCGAGCCGCAAAATTATCGCCAAATACATGACTCGGACGTGCCAAGGCGGGACCAACTCGTCGGCTCTCTCGAGTACTAATTTGCGCCGATGCGCACCAACAAGACAGGCGACCAAGCCTTGCTCTTCTCGAGGGAAGCCGGGTAGATCTGCGTGTTCGACCAGATAAGCGGCATGCTTATGATGCCCTGAGTGTGAGATATCGAGCCCGATCTCGTGCAATCGCGCTGCCCATCGCAGCGCCTGCTCCGCCAGAGGGTCCGCCAAATCCCAGGCGCTAGCCGTCTGTTGCAAAAATGCGATGGCCGTCTGTTCAACACGGGCGGTTTGTTCAACGTCCGTGTGAAAGCGTGCCGCCATCGAACGAACACTACGCTCACGCGCATCATCTTCAGGTCTTAGGCGACCCAGCATGTCGTACAGAAGGCCTTCCCGGAGTGCGCCGTCGGCGACCTTCATTGACTCAATGCCCATGTTATCGAACACAGCGGTCAGGATGGCGAGGCCACCTGGAAAAACGGGCCAACGTTCTTCGTCAATGGTAGCGAAGCCTGCGCGGCGCACATTGCCCGCGAAAATAAGACGATCAGCGAGTTCACGCAGGCCATCACGTGTCACCAGACTGTTCGAGGGATCGATCTCGCGCAGTGCCTCGCCAATGGCGCGAACAGTCCCACTCGATCCAATCGCACACTCCCAACCGATGGCACGGAAGGGAATCTGTAGAGGCTCTAGCTCGACGGCGCAGTCGACCACGGCATTTTGAAAGCTGCGGGCCGCAATGCGGCCATTCGGGAAATGCGCGGCACTGACGGCAACACAACCCATATAGAGACTCTCGAGAATCCGATGCTCCCGACCATCGCCAATGATGCATTCGGTACTGCCACCACCGATATCAACAACGAAATGGCGCCCAGACTCGAGTGAGGTGGTCTGTACCACGCCCTGATAGATCAGGCGCGCCTCTTCGATGCCAGAAATGATCTCAATTGGGTGCCCGAGCGCTTCACGCGCACGTTCCAGAAAGCCGGCCTTTTGACGCGCTTTGCGCAAGGTATTGGTTCCGACCACACGGACAGCATCAGCGTGCATGTCACGCAGCCGTTGGCCAAAGCGCGCGATCGCGGCGAGCGCGCGGTCCGTAGATTCCTTGGAAAGGCGACCACGCTCATCCAGTCCAGCAGCCAAACGCACCATCTCGCGCAAACGGTCAACGATCGTGAGCTGCCCGTGCGCATAGCGCGCAACCACCATATGGAAACTATTGGACCCGAGATCAACGGCCGCGAGTACGTCGGGGACGCGCGGTTGATTGGCCACAGCGCGGGGAGTTAGGTCAGGCGGCGAAAGACGAACCGCAACCGCAGGTCGTCTTGGCGTTCGGATTGCGAATGACGAACTGCGCGCCTTCGAGCCCGTCGCGGTAGTCGATTTCAGCGTTCACGAGGTATTGGAAGCTCATTGGATCGACTAACAGGGTAACACCCTGATTTTCAACACTCAGATCTCCTTCCTCGGGCTTTTCATCAAAGGTAAAGCCGTACTGGAAGCCGGAGCATCCACCCCCTTGCACATACACGCGCAACTTCAGAGCCGGATTGCCTTCCTCGCGAATCAATTCAGCCACTTTCGTCGCCGCCGCATCCGTGAATAGGATCGGCAGCGGCGGAACGTCATTCGAGGCGACAGTCATATTACTCATGGAGGCATACCAATCAAAGACTTAAACGCATTCTAAAGACTCTGGACCGCGTGGTCAAAAAGCGCGACCGAGTCAGGCCCACGGTAGTCCGACGACGGCCTATAGCCCATCATGGGGGCAATGGACGTTTCCCACAACCTTTCTCGCACCACCGCGATCGCCTACACGCTGTCATCCGCCTTGCTCTTTGGGCTAGCGATGCCGGCGCTCAAACCACTCATGCAGGCGATTGAACCCCAACTTGCCGCGGGTCTGCTCTATATGGCCATGGGGCTGGGACTGGGGGCCACCTACCTGGCTCGGGGTGCGCCTAGCCCCCGCATAGTGCGAGGAGAAATGGGCTGGCTCTTGCTGACCCTCGTCAGCGGCGGGGCCATTGCGCCTTGGTTGCTGTTCTGGGGGTTGGCCCACGCGACGGCGACAACAACATCGCTCTTGGCCAACACGGAAATCGTCTTTTCAACGGTTTTGGCCCGTTTCCTGTTTGGCGAAGGCTATTCAGGCCGACTTTTTTTCGGGGTGGCGCTGATCTTGGGCGGCGCGATGACGTTGGGCGGGATCGGTATTGGCGCCATTGCGCCTGGCCCCGCGCTCGCGATTGTTGCCGCTTGCGGCTTCTGGGGCATTGATAACAATGCCATGCGCAAGATCGCCCATGGCGATGCGAGTTTCGTGGGCTGCATGAAGGGGCTGTTTGCCGGTGCAATGAACCTAGGTCTTGCGTTGGCTTTTGGCGCCACGTTGCCTGCGCTCAGCACGACCCTTGGTATCGCTGCGGTAGGTGCCATCTGCTACGGCGCCAGTTTCGGTTTGTATGTCCGTGGCTTACGGGTGCTAGGGGCTGCGCGCACGAGCGCCTATTACGGGGTGGCGCCCTTCGCTGGAGCAGCGGTCGCCATTACCTTCCTACACGAGCCGGTCACCCTACGTCTGGCCGCCGCTGCACTGCTGATGGGACTGGGCGTTGGGCTGCACTTGATCGAGCCGCATGCGCCGATGGGGCCCCATGCCGTCGATGTCCCAGATGATCCGGACAAGCTTTAGCGATGGGGTACGCACGCCGAGCGTCGACCGCTAGACTGTCCCCCGCGTTTACCGAGCTAGGAGTCGGCTGTGCTCTACCTGTGGCTGAAGGCATTTCACGTGATTTTCGTGGTCGCGTGGTTCGCAGGTCTGTTCTACCTGCCCCGCTTGTTCATCTATCATTGCGACACCACGGATCCGGCAGGCGATGCGCGTTTCCAGGTCATGGAGCGCCGCTTATTCAAGTTCACGGTGATGAACACCGTGATCGCAGTGATTTGCGGTATTGGCCTGCTGATCGTTCAGCCGGCTTGGCTCACGCAACACTGGTTGCAACTCAAACTAGCTCTTGTAGTGGCTCTATTGGCCTTCCAATGGTCAGGTTGGCTGTTGGTGGTGGCGTTCCGCGACGGCCGCAACCGTCATAACGACCGCTGGTATCGCTGGTACAACGAGATCCCGACGCTGCTGCTGTTCGCGATCGTGATCCTGGTGGTGCTCAAACCGACGCTTTAGACCAGACCGTCGCCCTCTGGCTCCTCGTATACCGGTTCAGTTGCCGAATCGAACCACCAACCCGGATACGGCGGCAGGCCGGAGGGGAATGCAAACGCGCCCAGCTCATGGAGTGCCGTTTTGTAGACTTCGCGCTTGAAATAAACCACTTCACGCACGGGCTCCCAGTAATCGGCCCAGCGGAACTGCTCAAATTCCGGCGGCTGATCGGTGGAATCAAAGCGGATTCTATGATCGGCGCCGTTGAAGCGCAGTAGCGCCCAGCGCTGCTTCTGGCCAATGCAGAGGGGAATGCTGCTACGGCGCCGGTATTGGCGCGGCAAGCGGTAGCGCAACCACCCACGGGTCTCGCCGAGCAACTCGACGTCTTGCGGCATGAGTCCGGTCTCTTCCTCTAATTCGCGGTACAGCGCGTCCCGAAAGGGCTCACTGCGCTGGATGCCTCCTTGTGGGAACTGCCATCCCTTGCCACCGCTGCGGCCACCGAGGAGCACCCGCCCGTCGTCCCGCATGAGCACGATGCCAACATTTGCACGAAATCCTTCATCATCAATCCAGTCAGCCATCATTCCTCCAGCAGCCAGCCGATTCTTTCACAGCTGGACCCAGAGACCAACCTGAAGTCGCCACTGCACACCTGACCCAATCCGGGGTAGTCTCAGCCTCCCATTATCGCTTGCGACCCTACCGTGCTTGTGTATCTCGCCCGACGCCCTAGCCTTGTGATCCTGCTACTGACCATCGCCGCGCTGTTGGCGCTGGTCGCAGCCATCACCTTTGGCAGTGCGGGTCCGTCGGCCAGCGCCCTGTGGCCCCAACTATTCCGCGGCGCCGACCCAATCACGCACTCCATTGTCTTCGACTTGCGCCTGCCGCGGGCCCTAACGGCTTTTGCCGTCGGTGGGCTCCTCGCCCTAGCGGGGGTCGCGATGCAGGTACTGCTGCGCAATCCACTCGCAGACCCGTATGTACTGGGAGTATCGGGCGGCGCCTCGGTCGCCGCCCTGGCCGCGATGATCGCCGGCCTATCAGTGCTCGCCATTCAGGGGGCGGCGTTCGCCGGCGCGTTGGGGGCCACCTGCCTCGTATTTGGCCTCTCCCACGGTGCCGGCGGATGGACCCCCACACGGCTGCTGCTGACGGGTGTTGTGGTCGCAGCCGGCGCCGGGGCGCTGGTCAGTTTACTGCTGGCCGCAGGGGACCCCGCGATGCTGCGCGGGATGGTCTATTGGCTGATGGGCGACCTGTCGTGGGCAAGTTCCCCGATCGGTCTGTTGGCGTTGCTGCTGGTCGCCGTGCCCGTTGGGATGCTCGCAGCACGTCCGTTGAATGTGCTGGCACGTGGCGATGTACAGGCGCAACTGCTAGGCGTCGCGGTCGGCCCCTTGCGGGTTGCCCTGTTCGTCAGTTCCAGCCTCATTACGGCCGCCACCGTCACGACCGTCGGATCGATCGGCTTCGTGGGTCTCGTGGTACCGCATCTCGTTCGGCTCGTCGTGGGAAGCGATCATCGACGAGTGGTGCCGGCAGCCGCCTTGGCCGGCGGCATCTTGGTCACGACAGCGGATCTGTTGGCGCGGACCCTACTGGCGCCTCGTCAGCTCCCGGTCGGGGCGCTGACCGCACTGGTAGGCGTACCTCTTTTTCTGATGCTGCTGCGCAGAGCCCACCCGGCCACCTGACTGCAGTCACTGCGCTTTGTCGAGTTCCGGATGCGGGCGGGTGTGCAGGTAATCGCGTCCACGCTCCATCATCTGACGGAATCCCGCAGCATCCTTGGACCGAATCGTCGCCCGCAGGCGCTCCACGGCTAACAGCAATGCGGACAGCGATTCGGTACCGTATTCATTAAGCGCCTGGATTTCGAAATAGAGCGCCGGGCTCTCTTCAGCAACCCGACTGGCAACATCCAATTGGGCGTCGAAGGTCGTGCTGGACATGCGCGCCAAGCGCGGCGCGGCCTCACCACTGTCTGCCAATGCAGTGAAAAAAGCGATGTTGACTGCATGCGAAAGCCCGAGCACATAGGCTATCAGGCGGTCGTGTTCATCGAGGCCCATGACGACGCGCTCTGCCATCGTATGACGGAACAAATCCTGCACCGCGGTGAGCGCGTCCGCATTGCCCAGATCAATAAAGATCACGTGCCGACCCGACAGCAAATCGGTCTGCGGGCCAAACATGGGGTGGATCGACGTGACCCGCACGCCCGCTGCCACCAAGGCTTCCAACCCGCTGCGCAAGGGGGTCTTCACTGAAGTGAGGTCAAAGACCACGCCGTTCGGTCGGCGCAGGGCCAGCGCATGCAGGGTTTCAGCCGTAATACCGAGCGGCGTAGCGACCACAATGAGGTCGTGGTCGAGCGGGCTGGCCTGCCAATCGGCCAGGTGCGGGTAGCCCTCCACGGGGCCCGCCGGATCGGCAACCTCCACCCCATAGCCCTGATTGGCTAAGAATTCGACAAACCAATGGCCCATCTTGCCGCACCCACCGATCACCAGGGCACGGCGCCCGCCGCCCCCGCCTTCTGCCACCACCCGGATGTGCTCTTGGGTTGCGAGCGAAGAACGAATCAATAGACGGAGAATTTGCTCGGCGACGTCCGGCGACACACCCTGGGCGGTTGCAGCCTCGCGGACACCCAAGACCACCTCGCGCTCGCGCCGATAGTCCCTAGTCGGGTGCCCAGTAGAGCGCTTCGCACGCGCCACTTCGCGCGAGATCCGTTGGCGCTCCGCGATAAGGCCAATTAACTCGCCATCAAGCGCATTGAGTCGCTTGCGTAGTTGCTCAAGGGTCAGTTGGTCGGTCACGTCGCACTTATCCCATGGGTGGTGCGGCCTCTCACAGGCCTCCGGGGGGGCGATTCTCGCACGAGCGGGCCCGGACGGCACTCGGAAGGCAAGCGTTTACTGACGAGCCGCAGCCGAGCGATTACCATCGCCGCATGACTTCCATACCCTCCCAGACCCTACCGTCACCCTTGCCCGAAGAGCCATTGGCCATCGCAGCCGCGTGGCTGGCCGAGGCATGGACCCTCGCCGCACAGCCCAATCCGAATGCGATGACGCTCGCTACCGTGGGTCGCGATGGCCGGCCGTCGGCACGCATCGTACTCTGCAAAGACATCGTGGTACCGGGTGGTTATGTGCGGTTTGTGAGCAATTATCAGTCGCGCAAGGGGACAGAATTGGCGCACGAGCCGCGCGCGGCGCTCGTTCTGCATTGGGACCACCTGCACCGCCAAGTCCGCATAGAAGGCACCGTTGTGCGCTCCCCCGAGGCCGAGAGCGAAGACTATTTTCAAACGCGGCCGTGGCAAAGCCGGGTGGGCGCTTGGGCGAGCGCCCAGAGTCGACCGGTGGGATCACGCGATGAACTGATCGAACAGCTGCGTGCGGCCGGTCGCCGTTTTGACACCCCCCCAGTGGGGCCGGATGCGCCGATCGACAACGAACGACGCGCCCACGTCAAAGTGCCACGGCCCACCTATTGGGGTGGTTACCGCCTCTGGGTCGATGCGGTAGAACTGTGGGTCGAGGGCGCTTACCGCATTCACGACCGCGTCCGCTACGAACGGACGCTGCAAACAGACAGTCAGGACGAATTCACGGGAGGCTCGCCGTGGCAAATCATGCGCCTGCAACCGTAACATCTGCTCGCCCGACGCTACTGAGTGCGACCGGGCTCAGCGTTACCGTAGCCGGGCGCCGCTTGGTGACGGGCCTCAGCATCACCGTGTCCGCTGGGGAGTTGGTTTGTCTGCTCGGCGCCAACGGCGCGGGCAAGTCCCTGACCCTGCATACCCTGGCCGGCCTGCGAGCCCCCGCCGACGGTCAGGTATCGCTGTGCGGACGCGGCATCACCGCCTGGAACCGCCGCGAACGCGCACGCCGTCTCGGCCTGCTCACCCAGGTCAGTGAAGACCCGTTCCCCGGAACGGTAATAGAAGCTGTACTCATTGGCCGACACCCGCATGTGGATGCTTGGCAGTGGGAAACGGCGGCGGACATAGAGGCTGCAAAACGCGCGCTTGCCGACTGTGATCTAGAAGGCTTCGAAACACGGGAATTGGGCACGCTATCGGGCGGTGAGCGGCGGCGAGTGGCGTTGGCTGCGGTCCTGGCACAGGACCCCGAAGTGCTGTTGCTAGACGAACCGCAAAACCATTTAGATCCCAGACACCAGTTGGCGGTGCTGCGACTGCTGCGCGCACGAGCCGAGGCCGGTCGCGCTGCGGTCGTGTCATTGCATGATGCTTCTCTGGCGGCTCGCTTTGCAGATCGCGCGATCTTATTGCACGGCGATGGACGTTGGGCCTTCGGCGCTGTGGCCGATACGCTGACCGCACCCGCGCTCTCAGAAATCTACGGGGTCACCGTCTCCGAAGTCGATCTTGGTGGGCGCCGTCACTTTCTCAACGACTGAATCCGATCGCGGCGCCGATCGCACCATGCAGACGACCATTACTCGCCAGAACAGTGGTCGTTTCGAGCCCAACCTCAGCACCATCCAGTGCGGTAAAACGCCCCCCTGCCTCCTCGACAATCGTCACCAACGCCGCGATATCGAGAATATTTACGTCCGATTCCACAACCGCGTCGATCTTGCCAGCGGCCAGCAAGTGGTAATGCAGAAAATCACCGTAGCCGCGGATGCGACTGACCCGCGCGACCAATTGACCGTAGGCGCCCCAAGCACTGGATCGCGCCAATGACTGCAAGTTGCCGGCCGATAAAGCCGCTTCTTCGACCGCATCCACCGCACTGACACACATCGCCCGCCCGTTGAGAAAGGACCCGGAGCCCCGTTCGGCATAAGCCAATTCGCCATACAGAGGGGCAGAGGACACACCTAAGACGAGGCGGCCGTCACGCCACAGCGCGATCTGCGTTGAAAACATCGGGTATTCCCGCACAAATGCCTTGGTACCATCGATTGGATCGACCAGCCACATGGGCGCATCCAGTCGCTCATCCCGCCCCGTCTCTTCACCATAAAACCCATACGACGGGAAGTGCTGTGCGAGCACGGCGCGAATCGCCTGTTCGGTACGCACATCGGCCTCCGTCACCGGCGATTTATCGGCCTTGATCGTCACCGCGAGGTTTTTTTGATAGCACTCGCGAATCACCCGAGCGCCGGCTTCAGCCGCCGCAAGAGCGGCTCTTAATTCAGGACTGGTTTCCATAGTCTCCGTTATGCGCAGAGGACGCTGCGCTGTCAACGCCTTGACACGGGAAGCGTCGGGCAGCACCATCCGCCCCGTCAGGTGACCCGAGGTCGGAAGGCCTTGGGTTAAACGGGAAGTCGGTGCCGTCGCGCGAGCGACCAGGCCGACACTGCCCCCGCAACGGTAACCGAGCCGTGCCCGCATCCGCCGCTCAACGCGGCAGCCACTGTGGACTTTGTGTCCATGGGAAGGCGATGGGGCCAGAACGTCGATGACGTTCCACTCGGAAGTCCGGAGACCGGCCTGACATATGCCCGTTGCACGGAGGGTGCCAGCGTGTGAGTTCTGTACATTCGTACAGGCTCGCACCTGCGCTCCGTTCGGCGGTAATAAGCCTAAATCCATGCGGGATCGCGTGGACGGAGAGTCGGATATGTCTTGTTTCTTTCCGCGCCCGCATGCGGCGCTGTGTGTCTGTGCGTGCTCCCTTTTGACCACTGCCAGCGCACTCGGCACCGAGTCCGAATGGCGGCCGCCGATGGAATATGTGGTGGTCACGGCGAGCCGTGAGGCGGAGCCCGCGAGCAATGTACTCGCCCCCCTGACTGTGATCGATCGAGATGATATCGATCGTTCGCTGGCAATCGATGTGAGCCAGTTATTGGGTCAGGTACCCGGCATCGACATCACCCCGTATGGTGGTCCCGGCCAAACCGTCTCTGTTTTTATGCGCGGTACGAATTCAAACCATACCGTCTTTCTGGTCGACGGCATTCGCATCAATCCCGGCACTATCGGCGTCGCCGCATTACAGAATATTGCGCCCACCTTGGTCGACCATATCGAGATCGTCAAAGGTCCGCGCTCTGCAATTTACGGCACGGACGCAATCGGCGGCGTCGTCAACGTCATCACGCGCTCACCCGAGGAAACCGGGGGCAGTGGTCTGGTCGGATACGGCCAATACAACACCCGCGAAGCAGCGGGCAATGTGGACCTAAAGGGCGATGCCGGATCACTCACCCTCGCCACACGCTGGCTCGAATCGGATGGTTTTCCCATCTTTTCGACTGAAACTCAGAAACGTGGTTATCGTAACCTCTCGGAGTCACTCACCGGCCACACTTCGATTGGCGGCGTGAATCTCACTGCACATGCGTGGAACGCAACGGGCAACACCCAGTATTCAGACTTCGGCACACCCGCCGATGAGAATTATCGCGATTCGATCGGTGCGATCGAGGCCTCGGGCCAAGTCTCCCACAACTGGACCACGCTAGTGCGATTCGGGCGCATGCAGGATGACTTGCGCCAGACCGCTATCGACCCCTACGCCTACACGCCGGCTGTAGATTATGAAACCACCAATCGCACCACAGTCGATTGGCAGAACTCCATCAGCGTGGGCGCGCATGCCATCACGGCGGGCGCTTTGTATTTGGACGAAACGACACGCGCGCTCGTCTACGGCACGGAATTTGATGCAAATACCCGATCAACGACTGGGTATGTCGAAGATCGCGTGAGCGTTGGCGCGCATCACTATTCCGTGGCTTTCGGACACACGCACCACAGCACCTTTGGCAACCATAGTACTTATGGCATTGAATACGGCTTTGAATCGACGCCGGGGACTCTGTGGACGGCAAGCCTTGGCAGTGCGTTTCGCGCCCCGGACAGCACCGACCGCTTTGGTTATGGGGGAAATCCATCTCTGCGGCCGGAAACATCGCGCAATGCCGAAGTAGGTCTACGCCACCGACTCAGCGCACACGAATCGGTTTCTGTTAGCGTTTATGACAATCGTATCGACGGCCTGATTGTCTTCACCTACAGCATAGCCAATCCCTATGGTGCGAACGCAAACGTCGGTCATACCCGCATACGTGGCGCCGAGGCCAACTGGGAGTACACCGGAGAGAGGTGGCGCGCACGGTTGGGCGTTGCGCATCAGGAACCTGTGGACGCAGATGCCGGATCGATGCTAATTCGCAGGTCACGTTGGAATGCGAGCGGCTCGTTCGAACGCGTGATCGGCGCGCATGCATTCGGGCTCGATGCGCGCACCGCCGGCACTCGACCGGATACCATTTACGACACCAATTTCAACCCGGTGTCCGTCTCCTTGGGCGGCTACACCCTGATCGCTGCAACGTGGCGCTGGTCACTCGGGCGCGGCCTGACACTGCAAGCAAAAGTAGATAACCTGCTCGATAAGCGGTATGAATACATCAGCGGTTATAACACTGCGCGCCGCAGTGTATTCGGCGCCCTGCGCTACGACTTTCGATGACCGACAGAACGGAATAAACACCATGGGCAATCGACTCAGCAAGATCTACACCCGCACTGGGGATGACGGCACGACCGGTCTTGGCGATGGCGCCAGGGTCGATAAGGAATCCTTGCGTGTGGAGGCTTATGGCAGCGTGGACGAAGCCAATAGCGCTGTCGGGATGGTCTTGGCGACCCCGGTACTGCCAGCCGCCGCCCGAGCGTGCCTGTTCGAGGTGCAACACGATCTATTCGATGTAGGCGCAGAGCTCTGCATCCCAGGCCATCGAGTCATCACGCAGGCGCATATTGACCGTCTCGAACAAACGCTCGATAGCTTCAATGCCGATCTGCCGCGACTGCAGGAATTCATACTCCCCGGTGGGGGCCCTGCAGCCTCAGCCTGCCACCTTGCGCGCACCATCGTGCGTCGAGCGGAGCGGCGCGTTTGGGCGTTGAGTCGGGTTGAAACCGTCCATGAAGACGTCCCCAAATACCTCAACCGGTTGTCCGACCTGTTATTTGTTATCGCTCGCGTACTCTCACGTGCAGAACAAGGAAGTGAAGTACTCTGGCGCCACGATCGCGGGCACTGAGCGCGCCGGTCAGCGCCATTCACTGTCGTCCGCCGACGGCACCGCGGTGAGCAGTTGCGCGCCCACCTCACGGCAGAGTGACCGGGGGTCGTAGACCCAGTCGTCGCCCAGCCGCAGCTCGGCTGTGGTTGCGGGCTGTTCGTGTATCGGCGTCACCAGATTGTCGTCCCCATATTCCACACGCCAGTCGGTGACGGTAACGGTTCCCGGCGAAGCCGTGATTGATCCATCGAAGCGATGGAACGCAGGCACCGGCCATTGCATTCGGTCAAAGCTTGGCAGCGAAGGCAGCACGGGCCACTCACCGCGAAACAGGGCTTGGTCGCGGAAACGCGCCACACACGCGGCCTGGCCGGCAAAACGCGAGTTCAGCCATTCAACACCCGGTCGAGTGGTTCGACGCGGCCCGAAGAAATAGCCTAATAGTATCCCGCCGCGTCGTGGCGCCCGCGCTACCAAGCCGACACCGTACTGGCCGGCACCGATGGGCAAGAGAAAGAAGAGGCCCTCCCGGATGGGTGTAGACACCTCAAAGCCCCCGGTACAAAACGCGTTCGCACAAGGTGCTCAGTCGCACCCAATCAAAATGCGGACCCGGGTCTGTTTTTCGACCCGGCGCTATATCGTGATGCCCGACCACCGCCGCATCCGCCAGCGTCGGGTAAGCGGCACCCAACGCAGCGAGCAATTGTGCAAGGCGCTCGTACTGCACATCCTCGTAGGGGTCCTCATCGCAACCCTCCAGCTCAATGCCAACGGAATAATCGTTACAGGCTGGCCGGTACCCCCAAACCGATGCGCCGGCATGCCAAGCACGACGATGGAAGGGCACGAATTGGATGATCCGACCGTCACGCCGTAGGTAGGCGTGTGCCGAAACGCGCAATCCTGCAATGGACTGGAAAAAAGGATGGTGGTCCGACGGTAAGTCGTTGGTGAAAAAGGCTTCCACCCAAGTGCCACCGTAATCCCCAGGAGGCAGGCTGATGCCATGGATTACGACCAGATCAAGCGACGCGCCGGGCGGGCGCGGATCCTGATTGGGGGAAGGGATGTAAGGGGTCCCGATCAGCAGACCGGTTCCCACATCGATTTGTAACGGGGGGGTGAGGGACATACCCCCACTTTAATCGGGACAGAGGTGCGGCGGGGAGTCGGTTGGGCCGGTACACTCCCGGAATGCGTACTATCCGCGTCCACCACCCCGGGCCGCTGACCCGCGGCGCCTGCCTCGTGCTTGAGGAGCGCCCAGCCATGCACCTCATACGGGTACTGCGCCTGAAGGCCGGGGCACCAGTCGTTGTGTTCGACGGCGTCGACGCCGAACATGACGCGATCCTCGGTGTCGGGCGGGATGGTCTGGCCGTACTCGACGTCGGCGCGGTCCGTGCGATGATGCCCCGGTCCCCACTATCGATCACCCTCGCTCAGGGCGTATCACGCGGCGAACGCATGGACTATGCCATCCAGAAAGCCACTGAACTTGGGGTTAGCGCGATCGCTCCCCTGCTGTGCGAGCGTAGCGTCGTTCGACTCGATGCGGAACAGGCGGTACGCAAAGTGGCGCATTGGGAGGGCATCGCGATTGCCGCCTCCGAACAGAGCGGACGAACCGACGTCCCAGCGGTCGCTGCACCCGTGCGCCTAGAAGAACATCTGGCCAACGCGCTGCAGACACCGGATGTCCGGCTGCGGCTGGTGCTGGATCCCGCCTGCCAAACGGGGCCCTCCGCCCTGCCGGCCGGCTTATCGAACATCGAATTGCTGATCGGTCCGGAAGGTGGTTTGAGTGACCGAGAACTTGATTTAGCGCGGCGCGCTGGCTATCAGAGCCTTCGACTTGGACCACGCGTGCTACGTACCGAAACCGCTGCCGCTGCCGCCATCGCGGTGCTGCAAGCCTTGCATGGTGACCTGGGATGAAGCGTCCATGGAAGCGTTGGATACCTCCCCGTAAGGCGCTCTATCTCTTGGGAGGCCTGTTATGCGCGGGCATCCTCGCGCTACTCGGCTGGGTTTACTATCTAGATAGTGTGGTCCTGAATGAATTCAAAGGCCGCCTTTGGTCGGTCCCCGCAAAAGTGTATGCCGCACCAACTGACTTGTATGTCGGCGCTACAGAAACTGCAGACGATCTGGATGCGGAACTAAGGCGTCTGCACTACCGCATCGGTGACCCGTCCAGTGGCGCAGGTGTCTTCCGCCGCCACGGTGGGGATTTTGAACTCAATACCCGCCGCGTCCGCTTCGCCGACGAGTTGCGCGCCCCTGTCCGGGTGCGCGTCCACGCCAATGCTGAGGGAATCACCGGCATTGAAGCTGCTGACGGTACCGAGTTGCCCCTATTTCGCCTCGATCCCCTCCTGATCGGCAGTGTCTTTCCAGTGCATGGCGAGGACCGCATTGTCCTAACGCCCACCGATGTACCACAACTGCTCATAAAGTCGCTCAAGACGATTGAAGATCGTCGTTTCGATTTGCATCATGGCGTTGACCTGCGCAGCATACTGCGTGCAATTTGGGCTGACCTGCGCGCAGGTCGCGTGGTGCAAGGTGGCAGCACGTTGACGCAGCAACTCGTCAAAAACTACTTCCTGACTGACGCGCAAACCTTTGGTCGCAAGCTAAAAGAAGCGATCATGGCAATGCGCCTTGAAGCGCATTACACGAAGGAAGAAATCCTTGTCGCTTATCTTAATGAGGTTTATCTAGGCCAAGATGGTGAGCGCGCCGTGCATGGCTTTGGCCTTGGCAGCGAATATTACTTTGGCAAACCCATCGATGAACTCGAACCAGCCGATATGGCCCTACTGGTAGGACTCGTTAAAGGGCCCTCTTACTATGATCCGCTCAAGCACCCCGATCGGGCACGTGCACGCCGGAACCTCGTTCTGAAAGAATTAGCAGATGCGGGGATCATCGACCCCGCCAACGCCGCCCGATCGCAAGCGCAGCCGCTCGGCCTACGCGGCGTGGGCGCAGGCTATGTGCCCGCGTTTCTCGACCTCGTGCGACGGCATCTAAAACGCGACTACGCAGAAGCCGATCTCGCCGCCGCTGGACTTTCCATCTACACCACCCTAGATCCACATGCGCAGGCCGCAGCCGAACGCGCGGTCACCACGCAACTCAAGCGCCTCGACACCATCGCTCACAATCGCTCGAAGGGCGGGCCGCTGGAAGTGGCGATGATCATCGCGGAACCGACCAGTGGCCAGGTGCTTGCCGTGGTCGGTGGCCGCGACACGCGCGCGCTCGGATTTAACCGGGCTCTCGACGCCCGCAGATCGATCGGTTCGCTAGTCAAACCCGCGGTTTACCTAACCGCCCTCGAGAGTGGCCGCTATAACGCAGCAAGCATTCTGCAAGACGCGCCGTTAGAGGTTAAATTATCAGACGGCCAAGTGTGGGCGCCGCAGAACTACACTCATGAAGTCTACGGCTCTGTACCGCTAGTGCGCGCCCTGTCGGAGTCAATGAACCTTGCAACAGTCCGCCTCGGCCTCGAACTCGGCCTACCAGCCGTCGCTGACACGCTGCAAAGACTCGGACTCGAGCGTCGTCCTGAACTGAATCCGTCGATGCTCCTCGGCACGGTCGAAATGACGCCGTTGGAGGTCGTCCAGATCTATACCGCGCTTGCGAACGGCGGATTTAAAGCGCGCCTGCGATCAGTGCAATCCGTGGTAGACGAGGACGGCAAACCGCTAAAAAGTTTCAAGCTTGAAGTGGCGCCAGCCGCTTCGTCAGCAGCCGTTTATGAAGTCGCTCGCATCATGACGCAGGTGACGGAACGAGGAACCGGGCGGGCGGTCGGGGCAAGACTGCATATAACGATGCCTGCCAAAACAGGCACCTCCTCTGATCTGCGTGACAGTTGGTTCGCGGGCTTCACCGGATCACACGTTGCCGTGGCCTGGGTAGGTTACGATGACAATCGGCCAACGGGTCTAACGGGCGCCACCGGCGCGCTGCCCGTTTGGCTCGATGCAATGGCCGAACTGCACCTGAAAGCGTGGCAGCCCGATACCCCGACCGAGGTCGAGGATCGGTGGATCGAGTTCTCCACCGGACTCGCGACCGAACCGCGCTGCAGCGCTGACGCAGTACTTGTCGGCGTCCCGCGCGGTACTGCGCTGGCGGCGCGCCAAGGCTGCGCGCAACCGGCATCAGAATCGGTGGTTGACCGAGTGAAATCATGGCTGCAAAAGACGTTGCATTGAACCCCTCGGCACAGCGGCGCCTGCTGTTGGCAACATTACTGTTGCTCGGGGCCTGCTCAGCGCCAAAGCCGTACCAAATGCCGGTGCCGGTGCAAACGCCCATTCCGGCAATCGTCCCGAAGGAAGCTGCCCCGCCACCGTCGCCGGCAGCGCCAATCGAAGAAGCGCCCAAGCCACAACCGAAGGAAGCACCGGAGCCACCGAGCCGCGGCTACAAGCTGGGACCGGCCGCCCAGTCGTTAGTCAACCAAGCGCACTCGCAGATTGGGCGGGGCGAATTGCCAGGGGCATCTGGCACCCTGGACCGAGCCTTGCGTATCGAACCGCAGAATCCGCTCCTGTGGATCGAACTGGCGCGACTGCGCCTAACCGAGGGCGACCCACAACAAGCGGAGAACTGCGCGCGCCGTGCCTTGCTCCTCGGCTCCGCAGACACGACTGTGCGGCTGACCGCAGGTCACTTACTCGCGGACGTAATGAGAGCGCAACACCGTGACGCCGAGGCCAGAGATCTTGAGGATCAGCCCTGGATGAATTGAAGTGATGCGTCAAATCTAAACAGACGTCTCGTCTGCGATCATGTCTTCAAGGTGTTCGAAATCGGGCACTAGCGGATTCTCATTCACCATCCGTAGCGCACAGAGAATCGGGCTACGCTCAGGAAACTCACGAGTAGGGTCAGGTTTTACGATATCCGCGTTCAATCGAATGATCTGAGGAAAACCTTGGGTCAATATGCCAAAGTGCCCGCCCGGTAGGCGATCTCCCAAGGCGTGCAGAACCACGATACGAGTCCGGCCAGTTGGCTGCGGGACTGGCCGCCCGAGCGCCGCTTCCACGCTCATAACCGGAATGGGTCGGCCATTCCAGTTAACGGTGCCGACATACCACGGCGGCGCACCAGCCATCGGCGTTGGCGCCGACCAAGAAACCACTTCTGCGGTACAACTGCGGGGCAATAACAGCCGCTCATCGGCGAGCGGCACGAGCAACCCGTAAAACTCATCCGCATCGGAGTCGTTCACGACGACATCCTAACGCGACCTACCAGCGGCTCAATCGCATCGAGCAGCTGGCTTTCCTGATAAGGCTTGCCTAGGTAATCATCAACTCCAATCTCAATGGCGCGCGCGCGATGTTTCTCACCCACGCGCGAGGTAATCATCACGATCGGGATTCGGCGCAAGCGTGCGTCAGATCGGATGCGTTCAGCCACCTCATAACCATCCATTCGTGGCATCTCGATATCGAGCAAGATGATGTCTGGCACATGATCTTGCAGAATTGCTAAAGCATCCATGCCATCCCGAGCAGTCATGACGCGCATACCATTTCGCTCGAGCAACCGCTGGGTGACGCGGCGCACTGTGATGGAATCATCGACGACCAGCGCAAAGGTGCGGCGATCCGCGCGATCATCCTGCGGCGCACCATAAACACGCGTCCGCCAATCACCGCGCACTAACGCGCCAAGATCAAGTATGACGACAATTCGCCCATCGCCCAACATCGTCGCGCCGGCAATCCCGCGAATAGACGCAATCAGCGGCCCGACATTTTTTATGACAATCTCGCGGCTGCCGACCAGTTCGTCGGCAACAATGGCTGTCGAACTATCTCCAGCACGAATTAGCACAACAGGAATTGGAGTGTCTTGAGCCGGAAGTTCTGACGGTCTGCCGCCAATAAATAAGCCGAGGTGCTGGAACGCGTAGACCTGTCCGCCGTAGGACCAAGTCGGTGTTTCTTCAGCCAAGTGCTGTACCACTAACGCTTTCGGCAATCGAACAACGCTCTCTACAGTAGGTAATGGCAGCGCATAGATTTCAGTACCCGCCCGGAGAATCAACGCTTGCGAAACCGCCAACGTAAATGGCAATCGGATAGTAAAGCGCGTGCCCTGGCCAATGGTTGAATCGATCTGGAGCGAGCCGCCGAGGCGCTTCACCTCATTTGTGACCACATCCATGCCCACGCCACGGCCGGCCGAAGCAGTCACGACCACCGCAGTACTGAATCCGGGCTCAAGAATTAGCTGCATCGCGTCGGCATCGGACATGGTCTGGTGCGCCTGCAGCAGGCCTAGCGAAACAGCCCTCTCCCGGATCGCGGCAAGGTCCAAGCCGGCACCATCGTCCTGCACGAGGATGACCACCTCGGAGCCCTCTCGACGCAACGACATCTCGATGCGCCCTTCGGCTCGTTTACCCATGGTGCCTCGACGCTCAGGCGCTTCGATACCGTGAACTACCGCATTACGCAACATATGTTCGAATGGTGCGAGCATGCGCTCCAACACCTGCCGATCCAGTTCGCCAGTAGCGCCAGACACAACCAGTTCTGCTTGCTTGCCTACTTCAAGCGCAACCTGCCGGACGATCCGGGTCAGCCGCGGAATGTGGCGCTGGAAGGGCACCATGCGCGTCCGCATAAGCCCATTCTGCAGATCTGTGACCACTCGCGCCTGTTGCATCAGCAAATTTTGAGCATCGCGCAGCTGATTCTCGAGAATGCCCTGTATGCTGGCGACGTCGCTGGCCGATTCTGCGAGGGCACGGGAATACTGCTGCAGCGTCGAGTAACGATCCATCTCTAACGGATCAAAGTCATCTCGGCGTCGCTCGTCGTCATGCCGGTGGAGAATCTGCGCTTCTGTTTCAATCTCAAGCTTTCGCAATTGATCTCGCAGTCGGCTGACCACGCGCGCCAACTCGCTGAGATTTGAGTCAACTCCTGACAGCTGCTGTTCGAGCCTCGCCCGCTGAATACTCACTTCGCCAGCTCCATTCAGGAGCGTGTCGAGCAAATCAGCATCGACTCGTGCAAGTTCCTGACGATCTTCTCGAGCACCGATGGTCGGTGTAAAGACCGTCGAATCCGTCTCAACTGATTCTATGGTTTCGGTTGCAAATACAAGCGCGGCTGTCTCTGTCGGCAATCGCAGACTTACTTCAGGCGGCACGAAAGGTTGGACTGCAGGTTTTGTTGAGGCCGTCGTCAGCTCAATCTTAAACGGAGCAATGGGCTCCAGCGGCGGCAGTGTGCCCTGCGCAATCTCGCTTATAACTGGCGGCAATAAGGGTACCGAAGGCTCTCCCACCGGCATGGGTTGTGGCTCTGGCTGTTCATCTGCCAAGACGCGCAACATCGGCGGCTCAACCTTAGGCGCCGAACTGCTACGTAACCGGGCCAACAAATCCACCATGGGGTCCGCGGGGCGCCCGTCCTGCACTGTATCTCGCATGGATTCGAACGCGTCGAGCCCAGCCTCCAAGAGCGGCACCAGACCAACAGCTCCACGCACACCTTGCAATTCGGCACGCGTGAGCAAAGACTCGAGTTCATGGGCCAGCTCAGCCATTGCCGAGACGCCGGCCATGCGAGCGCCCCCTTTCAATGTGTGTAAATAGCGCTTCAATCCAGTCAGCGCATCTTGATCCAGGGGCTGACGCGCTAGTCGCACGACGGTCCGAGCAGCAGACTCCAATAATTCGCCCGCTTCTTCACTGAAAATTGCGGCAATTTCTGGATCAAAATCTATCGTTGTGAAGCTACCCGTAGCGGCCGCGTCCTTTTCTAGCGCGGATTCAGTAGGCACACTAGATTCGTTTTGCGTTATGCCGTTGGGCAGTTCACTGAGCGCAGCAAGACGTTTGTGAAGAGCCGCGCATTCAGAATCGTTGGGAACCGCCTCATCACCACTCGCCACGCGCTCGAACGCACTTGCGTAGTCGAGCAGTAGTTGACGGGCGAGGTCAGGCATGCCGACTGCATGATCATGGAAGTGCCGGATCGCCAGGTACAGGGGCTCGGCGAGCTCAACGCCCCGACTGATGCCCGCCATCCGCGAGGCGCCAACGACGGTATGGCAGGCGCGATGCAGGGAATCGCTCACGAGGTGCGGGGGCTGCCTCCCTGTCCGGGCATTAGACCAAGCGCGAATAGCCGCGACATGGGTAGCGACTTCAGTGCGATAGATTTCCAGCAAGGTTAGATCATGATCAGCAGCGGACTCAGCGAGGCGCGAGTCAACGGGCGCTGCCGGCGGGTCCTGCGGATGCGTAGACTGTGGGTCTTGGACTCGAACGAATCGGCCGGGGATTTCTAGAGGAGCGACCGCCGCATTTTCAGTTTCCGAGACATTGCCGTCCAGTCCGAAACCGACGGGAAGCACCGCGGTGGCGACCATCCAAGGTGACTCTCCCCCGCTACTTTCAGCCACATTGCCGGGGCTCGATTGTCGGTCATCGCCCTCTTCATCCACTCTTTCCAATGCCGCTTCGACGTCTCGGCCTTCGGCGAAGGCATGCAGACGCGCCATGATACCGGCGACGTCCAGTACGGGGACCTGCAGAGTCTCAAGCTGATCGATTAGGGAAGGCAATCCGACGACGGCATCGCGCAGCAATGCCAGCAGGGAAGGGGTCCGATTGCGGGTGCCGCTAATAAGCCGGTTTAGTAGATTTTCTATGGCCCACGCATAATCGCCGACCAGGCGCGCACCAACCATTCGTCCACTGCCCTTCAGGGTGTGGAACGATCGGCGTAGACGGGCAAGCGATTCCTCATCGAGCGGATTTTGATCCCAGCTCCGAAGGCACTGCTGGATCATTGCCAATTCTTCTCGCGCTTCCTCAATAAACAATTGAATGAGGTCCGGGTCCACTCCTTCGGAAAGCGCAGTCGCCACCGTCGCTTGTGGGAGAGTAGGCAAATTTGGCGCCGGGGCTGCGACGATCGCGCGATAGACGCCGCTTTCTACACCGGAGGAGGACACTGACTCCTCGGCAGACAAAAGGTTCGATGCAGACGTAGGCGCCACGGGGGATTCCACCGCCGCTTTCACCAACTGAGCGGGTACAGACGGTAGTGCCGCGGAGGGGCTTGATGCTGAACTTTCGAGCACCCGCAGGCAGGCCTCGGCATTGTCCAACATGTAAATTGGCTCAGCTCGGCCGTTTTGCAGCGTCTCCATGTAGTACTCGATGGAGACAATTGCATCGGCAAGGCGGTCCAGGCGTTGGGTTGGCGAATCAGCGCCCCGACTGACGGTGACTGTGACATGCCTACCAATGCGTTCAAGCACCCCGATCGCTCGCGTTCGACCCAGCATCATCAATCCAGCGACAATGCCCGCCAAGAGGCCGGGTACTGCGAGAGCGCCACTGGCATCGTGGCCAGCAACGGAGGCCGTTACGGCCTCCTTAATATGCGCGAGATTTACAATGCACTCACGTAGTACGGCTGACTGAACCTGACGAAACTCCCCATCTACGGATTCGGAAGGACCTAACTGTCCTGAATCCAGCTTCGGTGAAATCAGACCGACCAACTGCTCAGAGATACTATTCTCGACAGTGATTAGCGCTGCTGCGATGTCCACCAGCGCGTCGGGTGCCGGAGGATTCGTCGCAGTGATAACCTCTCCAAGCCGCCGCAGTTGAGTTTGGACACTGGACCTAAGATCCGCGAGACCTAAAACGCCGAGCGTATCGCCAATTTTGCGCAGCAACTCTGTCTGCCCAGCGAGATCGGCGACTCTGGTGCCGCCGGTGCGGACAAACACATCGAGAGCATCTTTTACCCGCGCCAAGTCTTCCTTGATGGCTGCGCCGACCGTCTCCATTAACTTAACCGAGGGCGCTGAAAGACTAGCGCGCTGATCCTCGATCTCCTCGGATACCGGCAGAAGATCTTGTAGGTGAAACGAGGTGCGCACGGCCGAGATACGCTCGCCGGTGACGGGTGTGCGCGCGACAAAATAGAGCAGGTTATTCAACAGGTCGATCGGCGGCTTCTCGGCGTAACGGACTTCGCCAATCTCATGAAGTCGCCGCATTTCACGGTCGGCTTGCCCCAGCAGTCGTTTGAGCGTGGCCGCACCATCTGCACCACCATTGCGCAGCGCCTCGATTACAGCACCGACGACCCACCACAATTGAAAAACTGGTTGGCGTTGTGCCGACTTCTCGAGCTGCTCCGCAACTTGCGCCAGCACGTCGAGATGTTGCGGCAACCGCTCTCCGCGCAGCACGCCAAGCAGGGCTTGCTGAAACTTCGGGCGCAATCGCCGCGCCCACTTGGCGACGTTTAAGGCTGGCTCACCAACCGGCGTAGTCGGCGGATCTGGTTGCCGATCGGAAGTGAGGTTAAGGAGCAGCAAGGTGCCTTCTGACAAAAGCGCTTGACCACGAACTGCCCGCAACTCGTTGAGCAACGGCAACAGGACGAGAGGCACGTCTCGGCCACCAGCCAAGACCCGCTCCAAGTAAGCGGGCAACTGCACCATGGACCGCATGAGTGCGTCGAGGCCTTCGGGCTGATTTCGTGTATCAGGTTGTGCGGCAGCAAGAAATTTAGCCACACACTCCATTTCCTCTGCGAGCAGTACGGCGCCGTGCACTTCGATGACTCGCAGTACTCCAAATATCTCATGCAAGCGAGCAGCAGTGGTTTCCAGCGGCGCGGGGTCCGACATACTCTCGGCATACGCCTCAAGTGCCGCCCTCGCCTCACCTAACGTTACGCCAATCTCAGCGGCGACCGATTGAAAAGTCTGCTCGGCGATGACGGCCATGAATCAGCCCCGCGCCAAAGCCGCCGCTCGCGCTAGCGCTCGCGTTGCCGGGGTTTCCGTTGCTGGTAACTGGAAGCCCGCAACGGACTGCCGCAACTGGGTCGAGAGGTCGGCGAGTCGAGCAATGGACTGCGACATACCGGTCGTACTTTCTGAAGTTTGAACGCTAATTTCGCGCAACACTTGCATGCTGCCAGAGATACTCCCGGAAACCGCGACCTGTTGCCGCGCACTGGCGGAAATATTCTGCATTAAGCTGGCAATCTGCTGCGAGACTTGCTCGATTTCACCGAGCGCAGCACCTGCGTTCTCAGCCAACAGCGCACCACCAACGACATCGGTGGTGCTACGCTCCATCGAAACTACCGCCTCATTGGTATCCGCTTGTATAGTGCGCACGAGCACTTCGATTTGCTTTGTCGCAGTCGCAGCTTTTTCAGCTAGGCGCTGGACCTCATCGGCTACAACCGCAAATCCCCGCCCAGCTTCGCCCGCCATCGAAGCTTGAATCGATGCGTTCAGTGCCAAGATATTGGTTTGCTCTGCGATATCGTTGATGAGCTCAACAATATTTCCAATTTCTTGGGAGCTTTCGCCGAGACGCTTGATGCGCTTTGAGGTTTCCTGAATCGTTTCCCGAATGGCGTTCATGCCATCAATGGTTCGGCGAACCGCGTCACCACCCTTGTGAGCTACATCGACAGCATGGCGCGCGACGTCGGCGCAGCGTTCAGCGTTGCCAGATACGCCTTCGATAGACGAAGCCATTTCGGCAACGGATTCTGTTGCAGACGCCACTTGTTTTGATTGGCCAGCACTTGCTTTTGCAAGATGCGCTGCTGCAGCTTGGGTTGATTTAGCGGCAGCATCGAGCGAAACCGCTGAGGCGTGAATTGTAACGACTAGGCCTCTAAGAGCCTCAACCGCGTAGTTGATAGAGTCGGCGATTGCGCCAGTGATCTCCTCCGTTACACTGGCCTGCACCGTAAGATCGCCGTCAGCCAGCGTCGAGAGTTCATCGAGCAGCCGTAAGATTGCGCGTTGATTGCGATCGCTCTGTTGCGCGTCCCGCGCCGCGGTGGCGTGCTGTGCAGCCACAAGGGAGTGCGTCCGCAGAGCGAGCCCCATAACGAGCGCGACGGCCAAGGCGAAAGCAACAGCGATATAGGCGGCCCCGGGTAGGATGTCGGCTAATTCCAAACCGATCGCGGCGGCAGCCAACAAACCGAATACGAGAGCGGTCGCGAGCAGGCGTTGCAACCGCTCGATTCCGGCGTCCTGATCGTCCGACCTATTCATCGATACAGACTCCGCAAATTTTGATCCCAGCAAACCCCACGATCAGTCTGCGGAAACAGTGCGTAGGTGGCTTCACTTTTGCGACCCCTGCGCGTCTCCGTCACCAACGCCGTATGCTAGGAGATCGCAGCCTCGGGGGATAGTTCCAAGGTGCCATCTGTCTACCGCGTTGCCAAATCCGTCACCTTTTGTAAGGGTGAGCCAGCGGCACCAAAGCCAAGGACCTATAAGTCACCCTGGGACCGACGCTTGGAGAAAAGATGGGTGTTCGACCAAGCGGCGCAGGCTGATCACTGGCCACCCATCGGCCCCACGTCGGAACGCCCCGGCCAGATACCGTTCGCAGCGAACAAGCGTCGGTGGCGCCACCGCGACGTGCTCAGATTCGGCGAAACGCCGGAATCCGAGCACTTCGTCGACCAGCAGACCGGCTGGAATGTCGCGGTGATTTACTACCAAGACGCGCGACGCACGCACCGCTGGCGTCACCCCACTGCCTAGGAACTGACGCAAATCAACGACCGGCAACAATTGTCCTCGGAGGTTAGACAGCCCCAAAATCCAAGGTCTAGCGCCAGGCACGCGGGCAAGGTGCGATGGCAAGGCCATCACCTCGCGCATTTCATCGCGCGGCACCAAAAAAGTCTCCGGCCCCATGCGGAAGGCAACACCAACCCATTCGCGCCCTTCGGCTGCACGTCGACCACCTGCCACGGCACGGCCTCGGCGCTCCATTTCCCGCAGTAACTCGAAGGGTCGGTCACGCAATGACCGCAGATTCGGTAGGGCTGTCATCGGGGCTTACCCCGCTAACGCTAATTGGGTTTTCTCGACCAAGGTTTCGGCCGAAACTGGCTTTACCAGGTAGTCGATGGCCCCTTGGCGCATACCCCATACTCGGTCCGACTCGTGACCCTTGCTAGTCACCATGATGACCGGAATATCGCGCGTCGCCGGGTCCTTAGAAAGAGCACGTGTGGCCTGATAGCCGTTGACCCCTGGCATCACGATGTCCATGAGAATCAGGTCCGGCTTGATTGTTTTGGCGAGGCGCACGCCCTCGGCGCCATCGGCGGCTGAAGCGGTCTCATAACCTACTTTTTCAAGCGCCCGACGGATGACATACACCTCCGTAGGTGAGTCATCAACGATCAGAATGAGTGCCATAGTCAGAACCTCGCGTCAGTGTGCCGCATCGGTGTGTAGACCGACATGCTGCTCAATGGCTCCAAGTAACTCTTCGCGGGTAAATGGCTTCGTTAAGTAATGCTCAGAGCCGACTATCCGGCCGCGGGCACGATCAAACAGGCCATCCTTGGAGGACAGCATGATCACCGGAATTCCCCGGTAGGTCTTGTTGTGCTTAATCAAGGAGCAGGTTTGGTAGCCATCCAATCGGGGCATCATGATGTCGACAAAAACGATATCGGGCGGGTGGTCGGCGAGCTTTGCAAGCGCGTCAAACCCATCCACCGCCGTATAGACTTCGCAACCCTCCTTGGTCAGGAGCGTCTCGGCAGTCCGCCGGATTGTTTTGCTATCGTCGATCACAAGGACTTTAAGCCCTGAGAGGCGTGCCCTAGCGGTCAACTCCGAAGCATTTTCCATCGCTATTCCTGACTTGGCCGTACCACGACCAGAACCCTGCTCGCGTTGTCGGCGCGAGCCTTCCACTGCCGTATGACTGCAGATTCTTGCATATCGGTCGGTGTGTAGCCACGGCCTAGGACACACGACGGCACCGACCCCTGTCCGGTGTACCATGAACGGTCCCCAAAGGGGTTGATCGATTTCACATTGCGTCCTCCCTGGGTGGAGCGCCGGAGAGCCTGACCAGATGAACCATCCCGTTCGCCTCGGGGTCGTTATGGACCCCATAGAGGACATCAAACCGCAGAAGGACTCGACGCTGGCGATGCTGATCGCCGCCCAAAAGAAGGGCTGGGAACTGCATTACTTAGAGATGCGCGACCTTTACCTCCGAGATGGCGTCCCGATGGGTAAATTGGCCCCACTTGAGGTCCACAGTGATCTGAAGCGCTGGTTTAGCCGGGGTGAAGCCGTGGCGCGACCTCTCGGAGATCTGGACGTGATCTTGATGCGCAAGGACCCCCCGTTCGACATGGAGTACATCTATGCGACGTACATCCTCGATCGAGCCGAGGTGGCTGGGGTGTTCGTAGTCAACCGCCCCCAAGGGCTGCGCGACATGAACGAGAAGGTTTATACGGCGTGGTTTCCCGACTGCTGCGCGGCAACGCTCATCACCCGCGACATGAGCGACATGGAAGCCTTCCAACGCGAGCACGGCAAAGTCGTCTGCAAGCCCTTGGATGGTATGGGCGGACGGTCCATTTTTGTTGTTGAGGCGGGCGATAAGAACAGCCAAGTCATCTTCGAGACGCTGACCGCCTACGGTAGCCGCTACGCCATCGTGCAGCGCTACTTGCCTGAGATTGTCACCGGGGGCGACTCGCGCGTCATTCTTGTTGACGGCGAACCGGTGCCATTCGCCTTGGCGCGGATTCCCACGTCGACAGACAACCGCGGCAACTTGGCGGCGGGGGCCACGGGTGTAGCCCGCCCACTCAATGCCCGCGATCGCTGGCTCGCCGGACAGATTGGGCCGAAATTACGAGAACAGGGGATGATTTTCGTCGGACTGGATGTAATTGGCGACTACGTGACGGAGATTAATGTCACCAGCCCCACCGGAATCCGAGAGATCGATAAGCAATGTGGCACTGACATCGGGGGATTGTTAATGAGCGCTATAGAGCGCCGGCTGGCGAAAGCAGTGGGCTAAGCATGCGGCGGGGCAGGGTATCGCTGGGGCGTACCCTCACCGGTATGCCGGTAGCGCAGAGAAGCACTATTTTATATAGGGCCTCAATATCGCCCGCTACGGGCGCATTCCGAGCGATCTTTGGCGCCGGCGTGGCCTCGGGCAGCTCGCGGCGGTCTTCGCTAAGGACTATCTTGAGGATGGTCGCGCCGCAGGCCTTTTTTCTCTACCGGGAAACTCTTGCTGCCGACCGTGTCAGCGCGCCACCGAGCGCGAGCGCATTCTTGGACGGCAGCTTCCATTGGACTATAGAAATAAAGATAACCGGTCGTGCTATTATAGCGAATAATCCACACCGCGGCATCATCCGACCGCGCGTACAGCGTCTAGGGGGGCTCGACGCGCCAGGCATCCATTTCATCGGCGCCAACGCACCCAAAATTCACAGGATTTCCCTCGGATACAACCAGTCGATCGCATCTCGTTGCGGCACATTGAACCTATACTCTCGCTCGTGAACATGGCGGCCCTACCTTCAACGCCTTCTGCAGCGGTGCGCCCGGCCTCGCCGCGCGATCGACTCGCGACTGCCGCTTTTCTGGCGGTCGCCTGCCACCTGCTCTTGTTGCTAGGGATCGGCTTTAGCAGTCCCGCACACGACGGCACGGAGGCGACCTCTCTAGAAGTCATTCTCGTCCATGATCCGGTGACAGACCCCCATAGAAACGATCGGGCCGCCTACCTCGCTGAGGTCAATCAGCGTGGCGCAGGCACGGCGGAGGATGTGCGCCGGGCGCAAGCGCCGGGCGGTGCGGCACCGGCCGGCTCAGAGGGAGCCGCCTCAGGAGGTGGCTATCACCCCGAGGGCGGCGGCGACGATGATCTAATCGCCACGCGGGCGCTCGGTGCTCCGCCTATCGCCACGCAAGCAATCGCTGCAGGCGCGCGCTCGCCGATCATCGTTGAGCCGCCACGGACCGAAGACACCGCGCTGGATACCGGCGAGGCCTTCGCCTTACGCGGCAACCCACACAGTGAACTGGTGGTGGCGGCGAATACGCGAGCCTCCGGGGTCGCGGTCTACCTGGATGCCTGGCGACATCGGATCGAACGCATCGGCACCGCCAACTACCCGCTGGATATCGTGCGCCGGGCGCACCTGAGCGGCAGTCCTGTACTCGAAGTGCGCATTGGATCCGATGGCCGACTGGTGGATGCCATCGTGAGTCGGTCTTCAGGCCATCTTGCGCTGGATCAGGCGGCTATCAACATTCTCAGGCTGGCGGCCCCTTTTGAACCCTTTCCCGCTCCCATCGCGGCACAACACGACAGCCTCCGGCTCAGTTATGAGTGGCAATTTACCGATGGTGAGTGGAAAGACTCTAAGGTACGCGTACCGGAAAACACCCCCTAGTCGCCTTGTCGGGGGGCGATAGCGAGCCGATACTACCGACATGATCGGCCATTACCTGACCAACCAACTACTCGTAGCCATGCCGACGCTCGGGGATCCGAACTTTTCGCGGACGGTCACGCTCGTCTGTGAGCACAATAAGGATGGCGCTCTCGGCATCATCATCAATCGACCCATGGAAATGGCCATAAGCGAGGTGTTTGAACAACTCGACTTGACGGCGCAAGACATTAGACTGCGTGACCAGCCTGTACTACGCGGTGGACCGGTCGCCCCAGAACGGGGGTTCGTGCTGCACCCCGCAGCCACCGAAGGCGCCCCAGTCTACGACGCCACGCTCGCCGTCTCAGAAAAGTTGCACGTGACCACCTCCCGCGACGTACTCGCCGCCATCGCACGCGGCGAAGGGCCGAATGAGGCGCTACTAGCGCTCGGCTACGCGGGCTGGGGCGCAGGCCAACTCGAGGAAGAAATGCGCGCCAACGCGTGGTTAAACGTTCCCGTGGACGAAGCAATCCTATTCCGCGTTCCCTACAGCGAGCGTTGGACTGCGGCAATGCAACTGCTGGGCATCAATTCCGAGCGCCTATCGAGCCAGACAGGTCATGCCTGAGGTATCCGCGCGAACGATCGTCGTGCTTGGCTTCGATTTCGGTCTAAAGCGCATTGGGATCGCTGCCGGAGATAGTCTGACGCGGGGAGCTCGGCCCATCGCGACGGTCGCTGCACGCAATGGCGAACCGGACTGGGCCATGATAGACCGCTACATCAGAGACTGGGACCCCGCGCTATTCGTGGTCGGGGTTCCCTATAATATGGATGGATCCGCGTCGACGTTAACCGACGCGGCAGTTGCCTTCGCCGCCGATTTGGGTGTCCGGCACCGCCGCCCGGTCGAATCAGTCGATGAACGCTTATCCTCCCGCGAGGCAGAGGACCAACTGCGTCGCCGCCGGGCCAGCGGGGAACGCACCCGCCGCGTCGAGCGTGGCGACATTGATGCGGTCGCCGCGACGGTACTGCTCGAACAATGGCTGCGCGAATGCGGCCGAATGCTGAGGACCTGAATCATGCTGCCCTTCAGCCAATATGATGCCGCCGGGCGCCTGCGCCACCTCATCACGCTCGATGGGATGTCGCGCGACCAAATTCTCGAATTACTCGAACGGTCGCGGCATTACTTAGCGCCGAACGGCGCCATGCCCATACGCACTCGCGCTCTTGAGGGCATCACGATCGGCAATATCTTTAACGAGCCGAGCACCCGGACTCGCTCCTCGTTCGAGTTGGCTGGACGAAGGCTAGGCGCAGATGTGCTGAACCTTGAAATACAATTGTCCTCTCGCGTCAAAGGCGAGACCGTCATCGATACGATCCAGACACTGGAGTCAATGGCCGTCGACGTTTTTGTGATCCGCGATGCAGAACCAGGGGTTACGCAATTTGTCGCCGAGAATGTCTACGATCATGTCAGTGTTTTGTCTGCGGGCGAAGCCCATTTATCCCATCCGACGCAGGGCCTACTCGATGCGCTGACGATTCTCCAATACAAAGGTGGCTTCCGCGATTTGGTCGTCGCAGTAGTCGGTGATGTGAAACATTCCCGTGTTGCGAGGTCGGCCTACCAGGTGTTTTCAGCGCTCGGGGTCGGAGAACTGCGCATCGTCGCGCCAGACGCACTGATGCCCAATGCAGGAGAAATGCCGCAGGCTGCGCGCTTCTCTTCCATCGAAGAGGGCATCGCGCACTGCGACGTCGTGATGATGCTGCGGGTCCAAAAAGAGCGGATGACCCAAGCCTCTATTCCAGATTCCGCCGAATATCACGCACGCTGGGGCCTTACAAAAATCCGTCTGGGTCTTGCGCGGCCGGATGCCATTGTGATGCATCCGGGCCCGATCAACCGCGAAGTTGAAATTGCTTCCGAGGTGGCCGACGGACCACGCTCGGTGATCCGAGAGCAGGTCACCAACGGCGTCGCGGTCCGCATGGCAATACTCGAAACAGTCATCGGGAACCGGCGCCTGCGCGGGGACCGTCGATGAATTCCCGGCATCCCGATTATCGAGGCAGCATTCTTGTTGAGGAAGCGACTGTTCTGGAACACGCGCACTGGGAAGCAGACCAACACGTGCTCATTCTCCTCGCGCCACGAATCGCTGCGCGATCCAAAGCGGGTGCTTTCGTGCATCTCACGTGCGACCCGCATCTCCCCATGCGACGACCGCTCTCTCTGCAACGCGTGGACGTCGTCGCAGGAACGATAGAAATTCTCTACAAGGTTGTTGGTGAGGGTACACGCCGATTGGCCTACGCAAAACCTGGCGAAACCGTCTCTTGCATGGGGCCCATCGGCAACGGTTTTACACCCGACCCGACCCGACCACGCGCTCTGCTCATCGGTGGTGGCGTCGGTCTGCCGCCCATCGTGTTCCTCGCGGAGACCCTCGCGCAGACCGGCGGCTACAGCCCGCTGGCGCTCCTAGGTTCTGAGATCCCGTTCCCCTTCCCGCTGAGCACCGCCACTATCGCGGTGCCGGGGATTGGGACGGACGTCAGCGGCAGCCACCAGCATCTCGAACGGATCGGGATCGCCAGCCGCTTATCTAGCGGCGCCGGATTTGAAGGTTGCTACAAGGGCTTTGTCACCGACCTCGCAGCCGAATGGCTCGGGTCACTCCACTCCAGCGCTCTGGCCGAAGTCAGCCTCTACGCGTGCGGCCCGACGCCGATGCTGGCCGCGGTGGCCCGAGTAGGGCGCCGCTTTGGCATACCGGCGCAGGTGTCCTTAGAGGAATACATGGCTTGCGCTGTTGGTGGCTGCGCGGGTTGCGCGGTACCAGTCCGCACCAGGGAGGGGACTTATATGAAGCGGGTCTGTGTCGATGGCCCCGTTTTTGACGCTTACCAAGTCTTCCCCGAATCTGCCTGAGGCCTACTACTGATGAAATTACAGCTCACCCTGCTCGAAGCCCGCGTTCTCGGGGTTTTGATTGAAAAAGAAATCACGACACCAGACCAATACCCACTGTCCCTGAATGCGCTCGTCAATGCCTGCAATCAAAAGACCAACCGCGACCCGGTCATGAGCCTTGATGAGGCTACGGTGCAGGAAACGCTTGATGGCTTATCAAAACGCCATTTGGTCATGGAGCGCGGTGGGTTTGGCAGTCGCGTCATGAAATACCGTCATCGCATGTGCAACGGCGACCACAACCCCATCCAGATGACGGCCCAAGAGGTGGCGGTGATGGCGGAGTTAATGCTGCGGGGACCGCAAACGCCGGGCGAGCTGCGCTCCCGCGCCCAACGCCTGGCCTCCTTTACCGATTTGGGTGACATCGAAACGACACTAGAGCTGCTGGCTACCCGCGAAGGTAGTCCCTACGTCGTTAAACTGCCGAAGTCGCCGGGTGCGCGCGAGGCGCGCTACTGTCAGCTATTGACGGGCGAACCGGACCTAGAGGCACTCGCCGCAGCGCATACGCTGGTGGTCGCCGCGAACGCGGTCGACGCACCGGAAGCCAGTGCTGCCGTTCTGGAGCGGATCCACACACTGGAATCACAAGTCCGTGCCCTGACCGCGCGCCTGGATGCCATCGCACCTCTCAGAGCACCCGACAACGAATCCTGATCGGACTCATCCGAAGCCGATCTCTGCCTCGAGGTTCGCTCGCGAATCGGCGTTTCGCAGCGCCTCTTCCAGTGTGACGCGTCCGCTGCGAACGAGCGCGGTCAGCGCAGCATCGAAAGACTGCATGCCCCGCTCGCTTGAAGACTGCAGCGCCTCCTTCACGGCAACCGTGTCGCCACGACGAATCAGATCCTGCATGTGCGGGGTATTGATCAATACCTCTACGGCGGCGTGACGCTGATCTGCGCCCCGGACCAAGCGCTGGGCCAAGATGCCGCAGAGATATTGCGACAGATCGAGCAATACCTGCGCGTGCTCATCCGGGGGAAACAGGTTGATAATTCGGTCCAACGCTTCTGGCGCATTGTTCGCATGCAGCGTGGCAATGCAAAGATGGCCTGTCCCGGCCAATGTGATCGCTGCCCGCATCGCCTCCTGATCACGAATTTCTCCGATCAGAATGACATCCGGGGCCGCCCGCATCGCGCTGCGTAGCGCTCTGTGCAAGGTCTTTGTGTCTAGACCCACTTCACGCTGGTTAATAATGGAGCGCTTATTGGCATGCAGGAACTCGATGGGGTCCTCAATCGTCAAGATATGATCCGAAACGGACTCGTTACGATGGTTAATCATCGCGGCCAAAGTAGTCGATTTCCCGGAACCGGCCGAACCAACCATCAGCACCAAACCGCGGCGGGCAAGCGCGAGCTCCCGGACACTTTCGGGGAGGCCAAGCCGCTCCAACTTAGGCATATCCGCCGTTACGTAGCGCAGCACGATCGCCGGATAGCCTCTTTGATGGAACACTGCCGCACGAAAACGCCCCAAGCCAGGCTCCGACAGCGCGAAGTCAATTTCGAGCTCCTCATCAAAGTAACGAGCCTGCTCGGGGGTCATTAGGCCGTAGGCCGCCTCCTGAACCATTTCGGGAGTCAGGATGTCTTTGTTGACCGGATAGATCTGCCCATCAATCTTTATCTTCACTGGAGCGTAAGACGTGAAGAAAAGATCGGAAGCACGCTTTTCGACCATCAGCCGAAACAGCGGCTTTGTATCGATCGTAAACGACACAGCGCTAGCGGGTGCCGCAGCGTCACCCACATTAGGTTCGTTAGCGATCCGATTAGGACTCATCGACGATTTGCAGCGACGCTGCCTCCTCACCACCAATACGATCGAGCCGCTTGCTCTCAAGCTTTACACGCAGGCGAAGCTCATTTTTAGAATCGGCATTCCGCAAGGCATCCTCGTAAGAGATGAATTCCGACTCATAGAGCTCATAGAGCGCCTGGTCAAAAGTCTTCATCCCTAGGCGATTGGAGCGTGCCATGACGTCTTTCACTCCCGCGACATCCCCTTTAAATATCAAATCGGCAATAAGTGGTGAATGCAGCATCACTTCAAGCGCAGCAATGCGGCCTTGATTACCCTCACGTGCAATCAACCGCTGGGAAATAAGCGCTTGTATGTTGAGAGATAAATCCATCAACAATTGCTCACGTCGCTCATCAGGAAAAAAATTGATGATCCGATCAAGCGCCTGGTTGGCGCTATTCGCATGGAGCGTGGCGAGAACGAGATGCCCGGTCTCGGCAAATTGAACGCCGTATTCCATCGTTTCTCGGTCTCGAATCTCGCCAATAAGAATCACGTCTGGCGCTTGGCGTAGCGTGTTGCGGAGTGCCGAGTGCCACGAATCTGTATCGACACCCACCTCACGCTGAGTGACCACGCACTGCCGATGGGGATGCACATATTCGATGGGGTCTTCGATCGTGACAATGTGACCCCGTGTTTGGCTATTACGATAGTCCACCATCGCAGCCAAGGTTGTCGACTTGCCGGATCCGGTGCCACCCACGACGATCGCAAGCCCTCGCTTTAATAAAGCGACATCTTTTAGGACGCTCGGGAGCAGCAACTCGTCCAGCGAAGGGATTCGGGTTGCGATTGTCCGAATGACGCAACCAGTTTGACCCTGCTGCACAAAAGCGCTGACACGAAATCGCCCAATGCCCTGCGGTGCAATTGCGAATTGGCATTCCTTTGTGGAGTCGAATTCTCGCAATTGGCGGTCGGTCATTATCGCGCGGGTCAGCAGGGCGCTTTGTTCAGGGGTTAGCGGACGTTCCGCTTGCGGGCGCACCTCGCCATCAATTTTGATAGCCGGTGGAAATCCGCAGGTGATGAACAGATCTGAGCCGCGCTTTTCCAGCATACGGCGCAACAAATCCTGCATCAATTTTGTCGCTTGATCCCGCTCCATGGTCGTTTAGCCCTTCCGCCAGAGCGGTTAGATCGACTCCTTGTTCTGCGCCTTCAGGCGCGCTTCGTCCTTGGTGACCATGCCCTTCGCAACCAAGTCCTGGAGACACTGGTCCAAGGTTTGCATTCCAGAGGACTGGCCGGTCTGAATAGACGAATACATTTGGGCAATTTTACCTTCGCGAATGAGGTTTCGAATCGCCGGTGTCCCCATCATGATCTCGTGCGCTGCAATACGGCCGCCGCCGATTTTCTTCAGCAGCGTCTGCGAGATGACTGCGCGCAGGCTTTCTGAGAGCATTGAGCGGACCATGTCTTTTTCGCCGCCGGGAAAGACATCCACGATGCGATCGACAGTCTTGGCGGCCGACGACGTATGTAGCGTGCCGAAAACCAAATGGCCGGTCTCAGCGGCGGTCAGGGCCAGGCGGATTGTTTCGAGATCACGCAGTTCGCCGACAAGAATGATGTCTGGATCTTCGCGCAATGCCGAACGTAGAGCTTCTGTGAAGCCAAGCGTATCACGGTGCACTTCGCGCTGATTGATCAGGCAGCGCCTAGATTCATGCACCGCTTCAATCGGGTCCTCAATGGTAATAACGTGGTCAGGACGCTCGTTATTGCAGTGGTCGATCATCGCAGCAAGCGTCGTGGACTTACCCGACCCGGTCGGCCCGGTTACGAGGACCAACCCACGGGGCAGCATGCATAGGTCGCGGAAGACGCGCGGCGCGTGCAAGTCCTCGAGTGACTGAATTTCACAGGGGATCCAGCGGAAGACTGCTCCCGCACCGCGATGCTGATTGAAGGCATTGACGCGAAAACGCGCCATGTTTGGGATTTCAAAAGAAAAGTCGGTCTCGAAGAACTCTTCGTAAGCCTTGCGCTGCTTGTCATTCATAATGTCGTACACCATGCTGTGTACATCTTTATGAGACAGTGCTGGCATGTTGATCCGCTTCATGTCGCCATCGACACGGATCATGGGCGGCATCCCCGCAGAGAGGTGAAGGTCCGAAGCTTTGTTCTTGACCGTGAATGCCAGCAGTTGTGCGATATCAACGGTCATTAGGACCTCACGGGGAACAGGTCGCCGGCTCGGTAGTAGCAGAGTATAGTCGTGTGCACCCGGACTCGATATGTTAACTAATCCTCAGTTTTCACCTCTGCGCCTGACGGCGGTCCGAGAACGCATCGCGCGGGCGGCGGTACTGGCGGGCCGCCAGCCGGGCGCCATCACGCTCATTGGCGTCGCCAAGACCCAGCCGGCGCCAGTCGTCGGCGCGGCGATTGCGGCCGGATTAACGCAGATAGGGGAGAACTACCTACAGGAAGCGCTGCCTAGAATGGCATCATTGGTCGCATCGCGGGAGCAGGTCTCGTGGCACTACATTGGCCAGTTGCAATCCAATAAATGTCGACCGGTAGCCGAGTTCTTTGATTGGGTGCATACCGTGGATAGGCTCAAAGTGGCTGAACGGCTGTCAGCGCAACGGCCAGCACACGCGCCGGCGCTCAATGTGTGTATACAGGTCAAACTCGGCGACGAGGCCACCAAGGGCGGCGTTCTGCCCTCCGCCTTACCCGACTTGGCTTCGAGCATCGTAGCGTTGCCGCGGCTGCGGCTAAGGGGCCTGATGTGTATTCCGCCAGAGACCCCAGACCCGACGAAGCAGCGGCACTATTTCGCTGCACTGCGTCAATTACGGGAAGATCTAAACGGCCAAGGGCTAGGTCTTGATACTCTATCCATGGGGATGAGTGCAGACCTCGAAGCGGCGATAATGGAAGGTGCGACGCATGTTCGCATCGGCACGGCGATATTTGGTGAACGGACAAAGGCATGAAAAAACGGAATGAAACTTGGCCTCGCGTCGCAATCATTGGCGGCGGACAGATGGCCAGGGCCCTGGTGGGTGGCTGGTTAGCACGTGGAGCTCCCGCCGAAAATATCGCGATTGCGGACCCTGCGGAGGCACAACGGGATTGGCTAGCCCGCCGTTTCCAGCAAATTGCACTACATGCGGACAATGCTAAAGCCGCGGCACAGGCCAACGTGTGGGTCATGGCGGTCAAGCCACAGCAGTTGGCGGAGGTCGCCGGCGCGCTAGCGATCCTGGCCGCTGAGCAACGGCCACTCGTGATCTCGATCGTGGCCGGGATCGGCGCAGCCGATCTGTCCCGCTGGCTGGGCGGGCACGCGAGCGTCGTTCGCGCAATGCCGAACCGCCCGGCCCTGATTGGAGCTGGGGTTACCGGGCTCTATGCCGGTAGCGAAGTCCACGACAACGATCGGGCGACCACGGAGCGGTTGCTGGAAGCGGTAGGCACCGCCGTTTGGGTCGGCTCGGAAAGCGATATCGATCTAGTGACGGCGGTGTCGGGTAGTGGCCCAGCCTACTTCTTCCTGCTGATCGAACTGTTGGAAGCCGCCGCTATTGCACAGGGGCTGCCACCGGAGGTTGCCCGGAAACTGGCCGTCGGCACTGCCGCCGGCGCAGCCGCCCTGGCAAAAGCGAGTGGCGAAGAGCCATCGGTACTGCGCGAGCAGGTCACCTCCAAGGGTGGCACGACAGCGGCAGCTCTAGAGGTATTTCGTGAGGCCGGTTTAGACATGATCGTTGCGCGAGCCGTGGCCGCGGCGGCCGAACGCTCGCGGGAAATTGCTGCTGAATTCGGCGCGGCACGCTAACCAGTTTACGACAGGGGTTTCAACATGGCGGAACTAGCCTTTCTGATCCGCACGGTCGCCGACTTAATAGTCGGGGCGTTTCTACTCCGCTGGCTGTTTGCGATCCAACGCACCGATTCGCGAAATCCGCTGGTGCAGTCCCTGCACCGACTAACGAACCCGCTCATCCTGCCAATGCGTCGGGTGATTCCAGCCATTGGCCGCACCGATACAGCGACTATTGTCGCGCTAGTTGTAGTCGCGCTCGTCCGAGCGGCCGCACTGGGGGCGCTCTATGGGCTCGGACTACCCTCGCCCATCATTCTCGTTCTGGGCGCACTTTTGGCGCTCGCCCGAATGTTGCTCTGGATATTTCTGGGGGCGATCTTTTTACATGCGCTACTCAGTTGGGTGGCCGACCCCTACAACCCATTCTCACGCCTGCTTGCGGATCTCTCTGACCCGATTTTGCGTCCCATCCGTCGCGCACTGCCGCTGTTCGGCGGGATCGACTTATCCCCGCTCGCCGCCATCCTGCTGCTGCAACTGGCGCTTTACTCGCTCAATATGCGCCTAGCGCCGCTGTTTTTTCCCTACGATTTGTGAAAATACCGGTCCGCCGAGACGGCGCGGATCTCGTATTGCAGCTGCGCGTACAGCCGCGTGCCTCGAAGGATGCACTGCTCGTAGACGATGAACGACTACGGCTACGCATCACGGCACCACCAGTCGATGGCGCCGCTAACGCCCACCTTGTTCGGTTTTTAGCGTGCACGTTCGGCGTCGCAAATAGGCATGTAGAGATCATCCGAGGACTCTCTGGCCGCGAGAAGACCGTGCGTATCATTGCCCCGACAATTATCCCCACAGCGATTGAGGCGCTTTTATCGTAGTCGTTAGCGTTAAAACTACTTAAAAACTAGTGGATTTCGTTTTTTGGTATGCTATTGTCCATGTCGAAAGCAGTAGAAGGTCGTGGTTTGAGGCTGTTTTTTGCGATGTTTCGCGCACCCGGTGAGCACTAACAGTGCTTGCCCGTGTGTGAGAAGCAACAGAAGATTCAGCCTTAACGCCATGATCGAAAACAGAAACCATAGGAGAACCCCCACAATGGCGAAGAAGAACGCGGCACCGACCAAGTCGGACATTCTCGCGCAGATCGCGAAGGACACCGAGCTCTCGAAGAAGCAGGTCGGAGCTGTCTTCGAGTCGCTTAACGGCATCATCAAGAAGAGCCTGCGCGGCGCGGGCAGTTTCACGATGCCTGGCCTGCTGAAGCTGAAAGTTGTTAAGAAGCCTGCCACCAAGGCCCGTGAGGGCGTGAACCCGTTCACGGGTGAAAAGATGGTGTTCAAGGCAAAGCCGGCCTCGAAGAAGGTCCGCGCTGCCGCCCTGAAGTCGCTGAAGGCGATGGTCAACTGACCGGGTACGCCCCGGCTACTGGCTGGTGCGAAAAAAAGCCGGGGTTTTCCCCGGCTTTTTCTTTTTTAGGCGCCAAGAGATTCCCTTCAGGTATCAAGGAATTCCTGCACCACTACCTTGAGTTCATTTAACCGGCCGTGAAAAAAGTGCTCTGCCCCAACGATCGTTGCCAGATGGGGCTTCGGTACCACAGAGGCCATCCAAGTGACGACGCTCGAGTACTCGACCAGTTCGTCCTGATCACCCTGGATCACCAACCAAGGCATCGTGGGTACCCGCTGACTGCCAAAATCAAAGCGCCGAATCGGTGGTGCAATCGTATACAGACGCTGCACCGGACTTTCCGTTGCGACCCTATAAGCGACATAGGCGCCGAATGAGAATCCCGCCAAAATGAGTGGGGACGCCGGATAGCGAGCGGTCAACCAGTCGGCGGCAGCCAACGCATCGTCGGTTTCACCGCGTCCGTCATCAAAAGTCCCCGCACTGGCGCCAACGCCCCGGAAGTTGAATCGCAAGGTGGCGATGCCCCGCTCCTGTAAGGCACGAGCAGTCGTATGCACCACCTTATTCTGCAGCGTGCCGCCAAACAGGGGGTGCGGATGACAAATCAACGCCACCCGGCCGTCGTGACCCAAGGGCACTTCGAGCACCGATTCGAGCACCCCGACCGGGCCAGGGAGTGCGATGCGCTCCGGCATCGGGGGCTTGCAGAGCGCGGCGGCAGACATTAGTCCATCACCTGCAGGCTGACGAGCGTGACCTCAAACACCAGCGTTGCGTTTGCCGGAATTTTACGCCCGACACTCCGATTACCGTAGGCCAATGGGGGGGCGATCACCAGATGGCGCTTGCCACCCCGCTGCATCCCAACAATACCGTTATCCCATCCCGCAATGACCATCCCCTTGCCCAACCGGAACACTAGTGGGTCACCGCCGTGCTCCATAGAGCTATCGAACGGACGACCATGTCCATCCGCTGCCGCGGCATCGTAGAGAAAGCCGGCATAGTGCACCGCCACAATATCGCCCCGCCCGACCGCGGGTCCGGCGCCTACAACGATGTCAGCGACCTGTAGGCCAACGAGAAAGCCCGTCGGAGGACCCAGGGGCGCGCTCAGCGTCACGGCGCCACTGAGCACGCCCAGCAGCCACAGCGCTGAACATTGGATGGCCCGCATGCGTCGTGCTCCTAGGCGAATGGCCCCACGCAATATTATTGCGCGGACGAGGTGCCGAGGAGCAGACGATTCATACGCCGAACGAACTCACCCGGCTCGGCCAGCTGCCCGCCCTCCGCGAGCGTGGCCTGATCGGCCAGTAACAAGGCCAAGTCGCGAAACACCTCGGGATCTGTGGTTGCCTCTAAGCGCACGACCAAGGGATGCGTGGGATTAATTTCCAGCGTCGGCCGCTGCGACGGTGGCGCCTGACCCGCCCCTTCCATCAGTCGTCGCATCTGGGCGCTCATTTCCCCAGCTGCTCGCACGAGACAGGCTGGCGATTCCGCCAAGCGCTGGGTCGGCTTCACGCCGTCGACGCGATCGACCAGAACTTCCTTTAGGCGGTCGCACAGTGCGTCCGATGCAGGGATCGGCGCCGCATCCGCCGCCGGTACTAAGTCCCCAAGGTCCAAATCGCCAGCGGCGACATCCTGGAAGCTCTTACCCTCGTACTCGCCGAGATACGACAGCATCCACTCGTCGACCCGATCGTGCATAAGCAACACCTCGACCCCATGCTGGCGCAGACGCTCTAGGTGGGGGCTCTGCCGAGCGGCATTCCAAGTTTCCGCGGTCAAATAATAAATGTGCTTTTGACCGGACTTGATCCGCGACAAATAATCATCGAGTGACTGATCCTGCTTCTCAAGATCGGCATGGGTCGACGCGAATCGCAGTAACTTTGCGATACGTTCCCGGTTTGGCGAGTCTTCGGCAACACCCTCCTTAAGGACCTGACCAAACTCCTTCCAAAATGTCGCATATTTTTCCGGCTCTTCTTTAGCGAGCTTCGCTAACAGGTCGAGTACACGACGGGCGATGCCCGCGCGCATCGCTTCAATTTCGGCATCGGCTTGCAGCAATTCTCGCGAGACATTAAGCGGCAAATCGCTGGAATCAACGACGCCCTTCACAAAGCGCAGGTAGAGGGGTAAAAACTGCTCCGCGTCGTCGAGAATAAAGACTCTCTTTACGTAGAGCTTGAGGCCACGCGTTCCATCGCGATTCCATAAATCGAAAGGCGCATGTGAGGGCACATATAGCAAAGTCGTGTACTCACGCTTGCCCTCCACACGATTGTGGGACCAAGCGAGCGGTGGTGCAAAGTCGCGCCCGACCATTTGATAAAAAGTGCTGTATTCCTCGTCTTTAATCTCGCTTCGTGGGCGGGTCCATAGCGCCTGCGCACTGTTAACCACCTCGCGCTCAGCAGATTCCCCCTCCTTCGCGGCCGGCTTGAGCAGTCGCACGGGTATGCTGATGTGATCGGAATACCGTTTTACAAGACCGCGGATTTTCCAGCCGTCCGCGTACTCATACGCATCCTCCTTGAGGTGGAGGACAACACGCGTTCCGCGTGTTGGAAGAGAGACCGTCTCGATGGTGAATTCACCCGTTCCATCCGACTCCCAGTGGACACCTTCGGCGTCTGCGGCGCCAGCCGCGCGGGTGTAGACCTCGACCCGATCGGCCACGATAAAAGAGGAGTAGAAGCCGACGCCAAATTGGCCGATCAGCTGGGCATCCTTCTGCTGGTCCCCAGACAGCTGAGACAGAAAGTCCGCCGTACCCGACTTCGCAATAGTGCCTAGGTGCGCAATCACCTCATCGCGGGTCATTCCGATCCCAGAATCGCGCACCGTCAGGGTATGCGCCTCCTGATCGAAGTCGATATCAATCAGCAGTTCTGGATCCCCTGCCAGTAGGGCGGCGTCAGCCAGTGAGCGAAAGCGCAGCTTGTCGCAGGCGTCAGAAGCGTTCGAAATCAACTCGCGGAGAAAAATCTCCCGATTCGAATACAGGGAGTGGATCATCAGGCGAAGCAGTTGCTTCACCTCGGTTTGGAAGCCGCGGGTTTCGCGCGCAGTCGTGCTCGTCATGGTCCTGCCCCAGTCGTAATGGATAAGAGGCTGCCCTTACAAGCAGCCGCGACGAGGTTGGGGGCGAACAGGCGCGGATTCAAGGGGGGCCGCGCCGGCACCTAGTCAGCGGCTAGGGTCTTCGAGGGGCGCCCAACCGGACTTCATCTGGTCCGCCCACCGCTTATACGTCGTGTAGGACGGCAGTTTGCGGGCGATCTCCCCGTGGCGAGTAGAGGCCGACGGGGCAGCCTCCCCTAGGGTGGAATCCGCGCCTTTACGGGCGCGCGGCAATTTACGTGTAGTCATAGCACTCAACTTTCCGTACGAGCGGCTAGCGTAGGAAAGGACTGACTTAACAAAGAGTAACTGCATCACAGCCACGCCGGAACCACGTCACGTTTTCGACATCTTTAGGGCTTGATCTCGATTGGGGTATCTACCCGAGTTAGCAGCCAGACTTCCAGCATGTCGTCATTGGTCAGCGCAATACACCCGTTCGTCCAGTCGTTACGAAAATAATAGTCCGACGGGTGTTTCGGTAGATTGGGCAGGCCGTGGATCATGATCGCGCCGCCAGGTGCTACATGGGCGCGGCGCGCCTGCGCGAGGTCGCTGGAATTGGGATAGGACACGTGGATCGACAAAAAGTAGTCGCTCTGGGCATTTTTAGCGTCCAGTCGGTAACTACCCTCCGGCGTCCTAAAATCGCCCTCTTGCTCCTTGCGGCCCTGCGGAACCAGGCCGAGCCAGACCCGGAAACTGCGAAAGGGGACGCCGCCACGCATCAAATACAGGCGCCGCTCGCTCTTAGCCACGACCACCCGATCTGCGATCGGGAGCGCCTCAGCAGACGTCGCGGCCTGACTGATCGCCGGCATGGGCACCGTTGCGGCAAGCCAACACCCGAGCAACAGGCACCTAAAGAGCATCAACCGTCACATCAGCGCAGCTTCTGTTGCCTGCAGCACTTTGTGCACGCAAGACGTAGCGCCGCCCCGCTATGGTTTCCATCGTCATCGGAAAGCGCACGGCGGCGTGATTGGCCATCACGCAATCCACCAACACCGCATGGCGGCCCGGCAGCACCAGCACTCGAGAATAGCCAAACCCCAAAACTTGGTCATCGATTTTACGGATGACCGCTTTGATCGGCACCCCCGTGGTCAGCTGGGGCGCCCCCTCAATAACGGCCAGTGCGGCCAGCGGACGATCCGGTCCAACATAAGCGCGCTCGGTGGCACAACCACCAAGACTCAATGCGCAGATCAGGATTGCGATAGGCCTGTTCACGGTGTCACCTCTTTAACTACAGCGTCGGTCCCGACCGTATTGACCGCCTCGATTTGCGGCACGTTCACTTCGACCCCGACCCGCACTGCCGCAAAATCCAAATCTGGATTGTATTGCCGCAGCAACCAAACGGGGACTGTAAGTCGGTGAGCGAGTGTCCAGAGCGTCTCACCAGTCTGGAACCGAATGCGTTCCATCCCCTTGATTCGATGGCGCTCGAAGTAGGCTGCTTCTAACTCACGGTGATAGGCCGCCCGTCTGGCCTCGAACCCGCCGGCATCCACCCCCGCCAGTTCGATCTTGAGCCGGCGGCCCAGCACCACCGACTCCCCCCGCTTTAGCCCATTCAGGGTGCGCAAGCGGTCTTGCGAAACACCACTCCATCGCGATAAATGTCCCAAGGTTTCAGCCGCTTGCATATAAACCGCATCACGCGTCACTGCGTAGTCCGCAGGGTCGGGGGAACTCTCCCGTACCGCGCGCAACGGCAAGTCCTCGACGCGCGACACACCCACCCCTGGCGCCACATCCGCGGGGCTCCTGTCAGAGGCCAGTCTCGGCATCACCGGCACACCGCCCTCGTCAGGGCGCAGCCGCAACTTCTGTCCTTGGCGTACCAAGTCGGGTCTTGCGAGCCCGTTGAGCCGCATCACGTCCGTCGCTTTCAGCCCATTCGCACGCGCGATCCCGGACACGGTCTCACCCGACAAGACGACATGGAACACCGACAGCGCCGATTCTTGTGCGGTAGTGCCCTGTGCCGACGCCGTTGCCGCCGCGAGATCGATAGAGGAAGCCGGTTGCACATCGGCCGGCGCAGCGATCGACTCCGTGGTCGATGGCAGCGCGGGGATCCGCAAGACCGAGCCTGGGCGGACATCACGCGCACTGACATGGTTATAGTCTGCAAGCTCCCGGCTGCGCAACCCGTACTGCGTGGCAATGCGATCCAGTGTGTCGCTTCGCCCAACCGTCACGGACCGCTCGCTTGCAGTCTCTTCTTTGGCTGCTTGACCGAGTCTCGCCAACAGCCGCCCGGGATCGACGCCGACAGGGACTCGGAGTTCAAAGCCACGCGGCACCGGCCTGCGCCCCGACCAAACCGGGTCGAGCAGCGCTAAATTGAGCGCCTGTAGAGTCTCACGATCAGTCCCTAGCGCGCGTTCTAAAGCTTGCGCCGGGATGAGCGCTGGTAGGCGCACCGTACGACTCTCATCATGCGGCAGACGCTCGACGGGCCCGAAGAACCGATCGACGTTGCGATCGACCTCGAGGGCTGCCAGAAAAGAGACATAGAAATTGCGCGACGCAAATCCGAAGGTGCGCCCTTGGTAGGTGCGTACGATCGTTGTGATGTCGTCAGTCCCGAGCTCTTCCTTGGCCCGTCGCATGCCGCCTGCTCCATGGTTCCATGCGGTCAGTGCAAGCGGCCAAGTCCCGAGTATCGAGTAATTGATATTCAGGAACTGTGCTGCGGCAAGGGTCGATTTATAAGGGTCCAAGCGCTCATCGATCGTGCCGTCTACCCGGAGCCAGCGTTTCCCCGTACCGCGCATGAATTGCCAAAGACCTGCCGCGCCGACCTTTGAATAGGCGCGGGGATTGAAGGAGGATTCTACGTGCGGCAGCGCCGAAAGCTCGCCTGGCAAGCCTTCGCGACGCAAGGTGTCCTCGACGTGTTTTTCCCACGTTCCAGAGCGCACCAAACCTTCGCGGAACCGATCCGACTGACCCAGTTGAAAGCGGATATGGTCCGCAGCGTCAGTCAATGCCGCGTCGGCGACATTGTTAGGAAACAGCGCGAGTACTCTGCGTTCATCATCAGAGAGGTCTTCGCGCGACCCTGCACCCAACTGGCGCAGCACGCGGTCGTAGTGCGCGCGCACAGTTTGCACCAAGGCTGAACGCTCTTTACTGGACAGACCGGGAGGAAATTTCAACTCCTCATAAACGATCTCAAGATGCCGATCGTCGTGCAACAATCCACCTTGCGTGGAGACCTTGGAGTAGACCCGCTCCCAGAACTGTACATCCGGCTCCAATTCCGCTGGGCGTGGGAACTGCGTTGGATCTCCATGGGCCGAAGCCGCACAGATTAAGGACAAAAAAGTTCCTAGGACCGAGCCGGCCGTCAGTAACACTCGGCGCGCAGGTTTTAGCATGCGTATTCAGTTTTCATCCGGGCAGATTATACAAAGTGGGGCGATACTGTTGGAGTCAGAGAATGAGGCACGCGGTAGAATCACCCATTCACTTCGAAAAGGCCCTGTCATGGACGCCCCCACAACCGACATCGCACTGATCGCACACTCGATCCAACTGTCGCTTGCCCCGGTCTTCTTGCTCTCCGGTATCGGCGTTTTACTCGGTGTCCTAACCAATCGCCTGGCTCGCATCGTCGACCGAGCCCGCCCCTTGGAGGAGCGCTTACAGCATGCAGACACCGCCACAGCGACCCAACTGCACAGTCAGTTGCGCACTTTCGCCCGGCGTGCGCGCCTCATGAACGCATCAATCACGTTAGGCGTCATCTCAGCACTCCTGATCGCCTCCGTAGTGGCGCTGCTGTTCTCCAGTGCTTTCGTGCACTTCAATCTTGCAGCCGCCGTCTCGGGCCTGTTCATCGCCGCTATGTTCAGTCTTGTGCTCGCTCTCGGGTCTTTTCTAGCAGAAATTCGCATCGCCACCGCAACGCTGCGCATCGGCCATAGCCACCACTGAGCGAAAAAAAGGGCCACCCTTATGGGGTGGCCCGAGTAGACGTCGGTTTCGGACTTGAGTCCTTAAGCCGCCGTCAACGGGACATCAGGCGGCCTTCAGCCACACTTTGAATCGCCACAGTTCAGACACGTCATACAGCCATCCATCATGATGACGGCTGGTGTGCTGCACTTACCGCACAGCTGAGCACCTTCCGGGTAATGGCCCTTCGATAACATATCCGCCTGCTTGTTGCGGGCGATGAACTCTTCTTTCTTCTGCTCAATCAGCTTCTTCAAGTGCTCATCCATCTCCGGACGCGCCAGCACACCAATGGTCTGCAGATGCTTCTCGATGACGTAACCCAACTCGGCAATGATTGACGGCATAAACTTCCCGCCAGGCTGCCAGTAGCCACCCCGGGGATCAAATACCGCCTTCAATTCCTCCACCATAAAGGAGATGTCGCCGCCCTTGCGGAAGACGGCCGAGATGATCCGCGTCAGCGCCACGATCCACTGGTAGTGATCCAGATTCTTTGAGTTGATGAAGACCTCGAACGGACGACGGCGTTCGTTCTCGGTCCCTTCATTCAGGACGATGTCATTGATGGTCACATACATCGCGTGATCAGACACCGGCGTCTTAATCTTGTAGGTGGAACCGATCAGAACATCAGGCCGCTGCAGTTTTTCTGTCAGTTCGATGACATTGCTGCCAATCTTGTTGCGCAGCGGCGTGGCTTCCGCCTTCTTTTCCTCAGCCGCTTTCGCAGCCTCCACATCAATAGGCTTTTCAACGCGGTACTTGGTGATCTTCTTTTCTATTTTGAGCATCTCAGAACTTCCCGTAATAGCCTTCTTTGAGCGCATCAAAGAGGTTGGACGCGGTATGCGTCTCGCCGTCGTATTCGATGGACTCATCACCACGGACGGATAATTCAGAACCGTCCTCCAAGGTGAATACGTACGTCGTGTTCTTGAGGTCTTCCTCCTTGACGAGGACGCCCGTAAACGCTTCCGGGTTGAAGCGGAACGTGGTGCATCCCTTCAGACCCTGCTCGTATGCGTACAAATAGATATTCTTAAAATCCTCGTATTTGAAGTCGGTTGGCACGTTGGCTGTCTTCGAAATACTGGAATCTACCCACTTTTGTGCCGCGGCCTGCACGTCAACATGTTGCTCCGGCGTGATCGTGTCGGAAGTGACGAAGTAGTCGGGCAGGCGCTCCTCTGCTGTAGTGCCGCCTGGCATGGCCTTGGAATTCACTAAGACGCGATAGGCCAAGAGCTCATAGGAATAAACGTCGACGCGCTCCTTGCTCTTTTTGCCTTCGCGGATCACGTTGCGGAAATAATGATGCGCGAATGAGGGTTCAATGCCATTGGACGCGTTATTCGCCAACGACAGCGAGATCGTGCCCGTTGGCGCTATCGAGCTGTGGTGTGTGAATCGCGCACCCGAAGTCGCCAACTGTTCCACGAGCGCTGGCGCTACCGTAGCGATACGCTGCATGTAGCGGCTGTAGCGCGCATGCAGGATACGGCCCGGCACTTTCTGTCCGATTTTCCAACCGTCTTTAGCCATTTCCGGACGCAGGCGCAGCATCTGTGCCGTGACCGTAAACTCTTCGTTCATGATCGGCGCTGGGCCTTTCTCACGCGTAAGGTCGAGCGCTGCTTCCCAGCCTGCTATCGCCATTTCACGCGACACGGCGTCGGTAAATTGAATCGATTCGCCCGAGCCATACTTCATACCGAGCATCGTCATCGCCGAGCCGAGCCCTAGGAAACCCATCCCGTGACGGCGCTTGCGCAGGATTTCATCGCGTTGACCGACCAACGGCAAGCCGTTGATTTCGACAACGTTATCCAACATTCGAGTGAAAATCTTGACCACTTCGCGGTACTCGTCCCAGTCGAATACGGCTTCCGCCGTGAACGGGTCTCGCACGAAGCGCGTCAGGTTGATCGAACCAAGCAGACAAGAGCCGTACGGTGGCAGCGGCTGCTCGCCACATGGATTGGTGGCGCGGATATTTTCGCACCACCAGTTGTTATTCATTTCGTTGACCCGGTCGATCAAAACGAATCCAGGCTCCGCAAAATCGTAGGTCGAGGCCATAATGAAGTCCCAGACGCGCCGCGCCGGGAGTGACTTGTAGATCTTGCAGCAGACCAGGCCATCGTCACGCGTGACATACCCCTCCGGAGTCGGCCACTCGCGCCACAGGAATTTTGTAGCATCACCGAGATCAGGCTGGTCGGCGTCGTATTCTTTCTGGCGCAATGGGAACGCGAGATCCCAGCTGGCATTTGCCTTGACCGCCTCGATGAACTCGTCGGTAATCAACAAAGACAAGTTGAATTGCCGCAAGCGGCCGTTCTCCCGCTTTGCCTTGATGAATTCCATGACATCCGGATGGCCCACATCGAAAGTGCCCATCTGAGCGCCGCGACGACCTCCGGCGGAGGAAACGGTGAAACACATCTTGTCGTAGATATCCATAAACGACAGGGGGCCCGAGGTGTGGGCCCCCGCACCGGACACATACGCGCCACGCGGCCGCAGGGTCGAGAACTCGTAGCCGATGCCGCAACCGGCCTTCAGCGTGAGGCCGGCCTCATGCACCTTATTCAGGATGTCGTCCATCGAGTCGGTTATCGTGCCCGACACGGTGCAGTTGATCGTCGAGGTCGCCGGTTTGTGCTCCAACGCGCCGGCGTTCGACGTGATCCGCCCTGCTGGGATAGCGCCTTTGCGCAGCGCCCAGAAGAAACGCTCAAGCCAATGAGCCCGCGCCTCAGGCGCCTCCACATCAGCGAGCGCCACAGCCACTCGGCGATAGGTGTCGTCCATCGACTGGTCAACCGCAGTGCCATCTTTCGCGGTCAGCCGGTACTTCTTATCCCAAATATCGAGCGAGGCGGCCTGAAAAGGAACCGCCGCTTCCTGTCGTTCCACGTGGTGGGCCTTAATCATCTGGATTCGTTGCTCCGTTGAGCGAAATATTGTTGTAGTAATGCCCTTAGCGACCGCGACACAAAGCCCCTCCCGGCAACCGGCTAAACCAGCCTCCGGCTCTATCCAAACACGCGCGGTCGATCAAGTTCTGTCTGGCCACAACATCTTGTGTCCAAGGGTCTACGTTATTTTTGCTGGGGCCTTGAGTCAAGCCCTCGACCTGTTTTTTTTGTCCTAAAAAAAAGCTATATTTTTCAGAGGATTATAAAATTTTATCGATAAATAGCGGCAATCCAAACGGAGTTTTTTTTGTCAAGTAGGGATGGTGCCAAAACACAACATGTTGTATCTGCTCAGGATCTCCTTCTGATGCCCTGGCCACCACATTTTTCGCCCGGCAGCGGCGGGGTCGGCCCCTGCACTCTGCTGGCGCCACCCATCTACCACCGCCGTGCCGCACCACACCGACTGAAAAGTGCAGAAAATGGGCTTAAAATGGCAGTCAAGCGCTCCTCTAGAGGAGCCCCTGCGCGGTGCGCCGTGCGTCCGCCGCCACGTATTGCCGTTTGCGGACCATCCGCAGGCGCAGAGCGCTTTACAGGGCCTAGGAACTTTTTTTCACTCGCTTAGGTCACTATTCAGGAAGGACGCCTGCGCAGGCAGGCGACAAAACGTCCACTGATCCACGCACGAAGGGAACCTCATGTCGAAACCACGCACCGCGAGCCGTGCCGCCACCTGCACCCTCGCTGTACTGTTGACCGCCGGCGTCGCCGGCGGCACCGCCGCTCGCGCAGAGGGGCATTTACCGCTGGATGTCAGCGGCACTCCCATGCCCTCACTGGCTCCGATCGTTAAGCGAGCTTCCCCAGCGGTGGTGAATATCTCTACCCGCGGCACGGTCGCGGAAAAAAGCGGACGTAATCCGCTTTTTGATGACCCGTTCTTCAAGCGCTTCTTCGACGCACCCGAAATGGCTCCTCGACAACGGCAGTTCCAAAGCGCCGGTTCGGGCGTCGTAGTCGATGCCAAGGAGGGTTTCATCATCACGAACGCTCACGTGATCGAGAACGCGAATGAAATCACGGTGACCACCAATGATGGTCATGACTATAAGGCGACGGTCGTCGGTTCAGACGTCGGCGCCGACATTGCGCTGATCAAGGTCAAAGACGCGAAACTGGCGGCCTTACCCATCGGGGATTCGGCGCAGGCAGAAGTAGGCGACTTTGTGCTGGCCATCGGCAATCCCTTCGGGCTTCAGCACACGGTGACGTACGGGATCATCAGCGCTGTAGGGCGTTCAGGCATTAATCCGGATGGTTATGAAGACTTTATCCAAACGGACGCATCCATTAATCCCGGCAATTCCGGTGGCGCACTCATCAATCTGCATGGCGAACTGGTCGGTATTAATTCGGCCATCTTGTCGCGCTCCGGCGGCAACATTGGCATTGGCTTCGCGATTCCATCGAACATGGTGCGTTCCATCATGGATCAGCTGGTCAAGTACGGCGAAGTGAAGCGGGGACTGCTCGGCGTCAGTATTTTGACGCTCACACCCGATCTGGCGGAGAACTTGGGCGCCAAAGATCTGCAAGGCGCACTCGTGCAGCAGGTGGTTGAAGGCTCGGCGGCGGAAAAGGCGGGCCTGAAAGCCGGTGACGTGATCACTGCTGTGAATGGCCAGACCGTCAAAGCCGGGCCAGAACTACGCAATCGCATCGGCATGATGCGCGTAGGCGAGACTGTCGATATCACGTATTACCGTGACGGCAAGACCCATCATGCCAATGCGACCGTCTCGGCCAAAGGCGCGGCGCCGGGTGAGGAGTCACCGGCGGGGGAACTGCATCGCGCTTTTGAGGGGGCAGATCTCGGCGACGCCAGCAACGGCGGCGGCGTCCTTATTCGCAGCGTCGAAGCGGAAAGCCCGGCCGCGCAGGCAGGGCTGCGTCAAAATGACGTCATTACGGCAGTGAACCGTCAGAAAGTCGGTTCACTCAAGGATCTGCGTGCCATCGTCAAGGGTCAGCAGACCCTCTTGTTGATCGTGCGCCGCGGTGACGCCGTGATCGTGGTGCCGGTACGCTGACACTTCCCGGCTACAACGGGTAGGATCCCGGTCGTCTCTGACGACCGGGATTTTCATCATGCGCCCATCCGTCTTTCTCATTCTGGGTGGCACCGGCTTTGTCGGCAGCGCGCTAGCGCACCGGCTGGTTCGTGCCGGTCACACACTACGGCTACCGACCCGTTCGCCTACGCGGTATCCCGGTCTGTCGGTGCTCCCCGGCGCACGACTGATGCAAGCCGATGTGCACGACCCGGCTACGCTGCGGCGGCTCTCTGCCGGAGTGGACGTGGTCATCAATCTAGTCGGCATCCTCAATGAATCCGGGCACTCGGGAGCCGGCTTCCGGCAAGCCCATACCGCCTTGACCGGCAAGATTCTTGAGGCCTGTCGCGTCAATGGGGTGCCTCGTTTGCTGCAGATGAGTTCGCTGCGCGCCGATGAGCAAGCTCCCAGTCATTACCTACGTAGCAAAGGCGCTGCCGAAAAAATGCTTCAGGACTGGGTGGGAGCCCCCGCGTGGACCATTTTTAGGCCTTCCGTCATCTTTGGCCAACATGACTCCTTAACCAATCGCTTCGCCACGCTACTGACGTACTTGCCGATGCTACCGCTCGCACGGGCGCAAGCGCGCTTTGCCCCGGTGCACGTAGCGGACGTGGCAGACGCCATGATGCGCGCACTTGATCTCCCTTCCAGTATCGGCGCGACTTACGAATTGGGAGGACCTGAAGTCGTCACGCTAGCGCAACTGGTGCGCTCGGTAGCGACGATCACGCGGCGGCGGCGACTGATCTTTGGGATACCCGACTGGGCCGGCTACCTGCAAGCCCTAGCGTTCGAATACCTCCCCGGCAAGGTCCTCTCGGTCGATAACTTCCGGTCCCTCGCACTAGATAGTGTTCCGGACTCGGACGGCTTCGCCGCACTCGGCCTTCATCCGGCGCCGATGCACACGATCGTCCCGCATTATCTAGGCTAGTGGCGGCAACAGGCGCCCTGGTGCGCTTAGAATCCACAGCATGGACATCTACTTGGTCGGCGGTGCGGTGCGCGACGCGCTCTTGGGGCTAGAAGCCCCGGAGCGCGACTGGGTTGTTGTGGGCACTACGCCGGCCGCACTCGAACAGCTCGGATTTCGGCAGGTAGGCAAGGATTTCCCGGTTTTTCTGCATCCAGATACCCACGAAGAATATGCGCTCGCCCGCACCGAACGGAAAACAGCCCCGGGCTATCACGGCTTCGAGACCCGATTTTCATCCGATGTAACACTGGAAGAGGACCTGCAGCGGCGGGATTTAACCATCAATGCGATGGCCCGCACGGCGGAAGGCGTACTGATAGACCCCTACGGCGGCGCGGAGGATCTAGCTGCGCGCATGCTGCGCCACGTCTCCCCCGCCTTCGCCGAGGACCCGGTACGCATTCTGCGCTTGGCTCGATTCGCTGCACGATTTGCGCGCTTTGGCTTTACGATCGCGCCCGAAACAATGGCATTGATGTGCCAGATGACGGCTGCGGGTGAGGTAAACGCGCTGGTGGCCGAGCGCGTCTGGGCAGAGACGGCAAAAGCGCTGACCGAGCCGAGCCCTGCCGTCTATTTTGCAGTGCTGCGCGCCTGTGGCGCACTCGCTATTGTCTTTCCAGAATTGGACCGCTTGTACGGCGTTCCGCAACCCGAGCGCTGGCACCCGGAAATCGACACTGGCCTGCACGTCCACTTGGTGCTCACGGTAGCCGCGCAACTCTCTACCGAATCCAGAGTGCGCTTTGCGGCGCTCATGCATGACCTTGGCAAGGGCACCACCCCGCACGCCGAATGGCCAAAACATCATGGGCACGAAGGACGTGGCGTCAAACTCGTAGAGGCGCTGTGCGCACGACTACGCATCCCGAACGATCACCGTGATCTGGCCGTCATCGTGGCACGCGAACACGGTAACGTACATCGAGCGATGCAATTACGTCCCGACACGATGTTGGCGCTACTGGAGCGCTGCGATGCGCTGCGTCGACCCGATCGCTTCGGTGAAGCCCTCCTCGCTTGCATCGCCGATGCGCGAGGACGAACCGGCTTTGAAACCGCTGACTACCCGCAAGCAGACTTTCTTGCTAAAGCATTGGACAGCGCACGGCAAGTGACTTTAGACCCGACAGAGCGGTCGCAGTTGGACGGCGCGTCTATCGGTCGGCGCCTCGGCGAACTGCGACTGGCTGCGCTGACTCGGCTGTGCGCTGAACGACCTATAAAGAGTCCGTAAAGTCTTTGATGGCGAAGCCGGACAAGGGGCCATCGTAGTCCCGCGTCAACGCCATGCACTTAAACCGCTCGCCCATGTCATTGGGCAGTACGAGCCGCAGCGCAGCACGCGCGGCCAACGGCTCGTGCGTATCCGGCAAGCGCGCGCGCAGTGCAGCAAGGTGTTTTTCAAAGCCACACGCCAACAAGAAACAGGCTTGCGTGGTATAGCCCGCAACTTCCAAATTGGCCTCTAACGCCGCCTCGGCCACTGCCGTGAAATCCACCCACGCCGTCAAATCCTGCAAACCCAGATTGATATAAGGATCGTTGTGCATTCGGTGGCGGTGGAATGCAACGAACGTCCCTTGCGGACGATCAAGCCCGTACAAGCGGGCCCGTGATTCGCCATAGTCGATGAATAGCGCGACACCCGATGCCAGTGTCTGTGTCACGGTGACCAGCCAGTGTGCAAGGGACGGGCAGACCTCCGCCTCCTGGTCCGGCGCCAACCTGATGTTCTGATGTGCGAGCAGCGCTAAAGTCGTGCGGGACGCGGGCCGTGCCATCTCGCGCAAATGAGAGCCCTCCAGCACAACCCCTAGCGTGGAGACACCCTGCGGGTTCCCGCGTAGCCGGGCGACTGGTAGCGCATCCAACACTTCATTGGCCAGCACGACGCCCCGAAACGGGACCTCAGGGGGGCCGTCTAACCACGTCACTCGGCTCGACAACGCGGTGGGCAGGCGGGACAAACGCGTACGCTGCCGCTCGCGCAAGTCCGGACTCGTTTCCAAAATGCGGTAGTGATGCGGCAGCTGCCCGACATCCTGCAACCCGAGCAGCACCTCCTCCGCCAGAGCTCCCGTACCGGCACCGATTTCCAGCACATCCCCGCCGTCGAGCCCGGTCAGGACGGTGGCGCAGGCTTCGGCAAGGCAGCGCCCGAACACCGGGGACAATTCAGGCGCGGTCACGAAGTCGCCCCCGGCGCCGAGCTTGTGGGCCCCTGCAGCGTAGTAACCCAGGCCCGGGGCATACAGAGCAAGCCCCATGAAATCCTCGAACGGCAGCCAACCACCAGCCGCCTCGATGGCTGCGGCTATCTTGGCGCGCACCCGGCGTTCGTGGGCACGCTCGGCATCTGTCAACGGCAGGAGTTCGGTAGGCGGCATGGTCGTGCGCTTGGGGTTGGTTTGTGTATCCTCGCTGCATGAGCCACGAATCGCTACCCCCACTTGCCGGTCAGGTCGCTTTAGTCACCGGCGGCGCCCGGCGTTTGGGCGCCGAAATCGCGCGAACCTTGCATGCCGCCGGCGCATCGGTGCTGATTCACTGTCACCGCTCTCAGGATGAGGCGCAGTCGTTGGTCTCGGAACTGGAGCGCCTGCGGCCGGGGTCCGCGGCCGCTTATGCAGTGGATCTATTGGAGGTTGCGGCGCTCCCCGGGTTGGTGACGGCGGCCACGGCAACCTTCGGACGACTCGATATCCTGGTCAACAACGCGTCCAGCTTTTATCCCACCCCGATAGGGGAGGTCACCGTGGCGGCCTTCGAGGATTTGATCGGCACTAACCTGCGGGCGCCGCTCTTCCTCGCCCAAGCTGCGGCGACCGAGCTGCGCCGTCGCGAAGGACTGATTCTGAATCTGATCGATATTCATGGATCGCGTCCGCTGAAGCGACATACCGTGTATTCGGCGGCGAAAGCCGGCCTTGTCATGCTGACCCAGTCCCTGGCCCGCGAGCTGGCACCGCAAGTGCGGGTCAACGGCATCTCGCCGGGACCTGTGATGTGGCCAGAGGGGGAGATGGATAGCGATCTGCAGTTACAAATCCTCGAACGGACAGCGCTTAAACGGATGGGTTCGGCGACCGACATCGCACGCGCCGCATTGTTTTTCGCTAAAGACGCACCGTATGTCACCGGCCAAATACTGGCTGTAGATGGCGGCCGCTCCGTCAGCGGCTACTAGGGAGTTGCCGCACCGACGACGTTCACTGGGCGCAAATCGTGAGTGGCTCGGTCAAATGCCAACCATAGGTCTGCGATGTGCTGATGCAGAACCGGGTGACGAACCAACGGCGCGATCTCCGCCAGAGGCCCGAGCATGAAGGCACGCCGCAGCAGATCCGGTCGCGGTAACGTGGCGCCTGAAAATTCGCCGACCAAATCACCAAAGAGCAGTAGGTCTAAATCCATCCGACGGGGCGCCCACTTCGGGGCGGTGCGACCGCGGCCGCAAGCTGATTCCACAGCGTGCAGTACGGCCAACACGTCCGGCAGCGAAAGGTCGGTCGAAAAAGCCGCTACCAGATTGATGAAGTCCGGGCCTTCAAAACCAACCGCTCGATTGGCGTACGCACGCGAGACCTGCAGATCCGGAAAGTGCCCACGCAACGCGGCCAGTGCCACCGTCAGATTCGCTTCAGGCTCGACGTTAGATCCCGCAGCCACATAAACGACGGGCATTTCAGAGACCAAAGTCGGCGCGCGACCGCTCGATCATCACACCGACGTCTCGGCTCCCACGTACAGCACCTGGCTTGTTCAGCACAATCTTGACCCAAGGCAAGCCAAATTCGACCAGGATTAGTCGCGCAACCTGCTCAGCCAAGGTCTCGACCAGACCGTAATGACTGGCCTCAACGAAAGCGATGACGGTCTTCGCGACTGATTTGTAGTCCAGCGTATGCGCTACATCATCGGTCTGTGCCGCTTGGCGAATGTCCGCAGGAAACTCAAAGTCAAAGCTGACGGTCTGGCGAATCCCCCGCTCCCATTGGTAGATGCCAATAACGGTCTCGATGCGCAAGTCACGCAGGAAGATACGGTCGTTCATCCGTTGGGATCCCAAATAAAAGAATCTTGAGGGGTGAGCACCCTACCAGTGTCGCCGCTACGTTGCACGGTCAGCTCCCGGTGGGCGTAATTCGCAGAGCGCCCAGCGCGCTCGCGCCAAGGGCCCGCCGACGGAGTGTTCGCCTGCAGCCAAACGCGCGTGGCCAGCGTAAGCGATCATCGCTGCATTGTCGGTGCAAAACTCGGGGCGCGGGTAAGCGGCCCGCGCACCGACACGTGCCGCCATCTCACTGAGTCGCGCACGCAGACGACGATTCGCACCAACGCCACCGGCGACCACCACCACCTGCCGACCGGTTGCCTCCAGCGCACGCGCGACTTTCGTCACCAACGTGTCGACGACGGCTTCTTCGAAACCGCGCGCGAGATCCGCGCGCGCGCCCGGATCCTCACCTGCCGCTTGCAATGCCAGTCGTGCAGCGGTCTTCAGACCACTGAAACTAAAATCGAAGCCTGGCCGGTCGAGCATCGGTCGTGGAAATTTGTAGATACCAGGGCGCCCCTGCTCCGCGAGTTGGGCCAACTTGGCGCCACCCGGATAGGCAAGGCCCAACAATTTAGCAGTCTTGTCAAAAGCTTCACCGGCCGCATCATCTAGCGACTCACCCAAAACACGGTAGTCCCCGACACCGGCGACATCCACGATCATGGTGTGGCCGCCAGAAACCAACAGAGCCAGGTAGGGGAACGCGGGTGGGTCCGCCTCCAGTCGTGGCGCCAATAAATGGCCTTCGAGGTGATGAATACCCACCGCAGGCAACCCCCAGGCCATCGACAAACTACTACCGACTAGCGCACCGACCAATAGCGCACCTATCAGACCGGGCCCTGCCGTATAAGCGATGCCGTGTAGATCTTGCGGCCCAGAGCCGGCCTCGGCCAACACGGCACGCACCATCGGCAAGAGACGCCGCACATGGTCACGGGAGGCCAACTCGGGCACGACCCCGCCCCAGACCTCGTGCAGATCCGTCTGGGTATAGACTCGGTGCGCTACCAGCCCTAAAGCGCCGTCATAAACGGCCACTGCGGTCTCATCGCACGAGGATTCGATCCCCAGAACCCGCAGGGGCGCCCCCCTCCGGGAACCATTTTCAGTTGGATTTTGATTTTCTGGCACGACCTACGTAGACTAACCGGCTCCGCGCCTGACGGGTAGTCGGGCTCTAATCTCGAGTAAAGGTCGATCTCAATGCCGAGCGTACGTATCCGCGAGAACGAATACTTCGATGCCGCCCTGCGGCGCTTCAAGCGCGCCTGCGAGAAAGCGGGCGTCCTCACGGAACTCCGCCGTCGAGAATTCTACGAAAAGCCGACGCAAGAGCGTAAGCGCAAAAAGGCGGCCGCCGTGAAGCGCCACCTGAAGCGCATCTCCCGCGAAGGCACGCGCGCGCCCCGTTAAGGGCGTTTCAGTATGACGCTGCGCGAGCGCATCACCGAAGAAATGAAGACGGCGATGCGCGCCGGCGATAAAGATCGCTTGGGACTCATCCGCATGCTTCAGGCTGCCATTAAGCAGCGCGAAGTGGACGAGCGGATCACGCTAGATGACACGCAAACCGTTGCTGTCATTGAGAAAATGGTCAAGCAGCGCCGTGAATCCATCGTCCAATTTGAGGCCGGTGGGCGCACTGACCTCGCCGAGAAGGAGAGTGCTGAGATCACCATCCTCTCCGCCTACCTACCAACCCAACTGGAAGCCTCCGAATTGGACGCCCTGATTCAGGACGCCATCAGCGCATCCAGCGCGACGTCCATCAAGGACATGGGTAAGGTAATGGCGGTCGTTAAGGGCAAGGCCGCGGGTCGTGCCGACATGGGCGCCGTCGGCGCGCGCGTCAAAGCACTGCTCGGCGGCTGATCGCAGCCCTCGCGCGGGACCGCCATGTCCGGCCGGATCCCCAGAGCCTTCATCGACGAAATTATTGCCCGCACCGACATAGTAGAGGTGATCGGGAGCCGCATTCCGCTTAAAAAAGCGGGCCGCGAGTGGAAGGCCTGCTGCCCGTTCCACGGCGAAAAAACACCGTCTTTTACGGTATCGCAACAAAAACAGTTCTATCACTGCTTCGGCTGTGGCGTGCATGGCACCGCGCTGACTTTCCTGATGGAACATGACCGACTCCCGTTCCCGGACGCCGTCGAAGATTTGGCCGGGCGGATCGGCCTCGAAGTCCCCCGCGAAGGCGGCTCGCCCGATGCGCCGGAGCGCCAACTGGATGATCTGTATGCCTTAATGGCCTCTGCGGACCAGCATTTTCGTGATGGTCTACGCGACTCGGATCGCGCCAAGGATTACCTTAAAAATCGCGGCCTTGTCGGGGAAACGGCGGCCCGTTACCACCTAGGCTATGCGCCAGCCGGTTGGGATGCGGTGCTTAAGAAATTCGGCGCGACCGAAGCGGGGCGTCAGGCACTACTGACCACAGGACTGGTCATTGAGCGCGCCGCGGACGCCCAGCGCAGCCCAGGCACCGGCTATTACGATCGGTTTCGCGATCGTGTGATGTTTCCGATCCGGGATACGCGCGGCCGCGTCGTGGGTTTTGGCGGGCGAGTGCTCGATCAGGGGGAGCCGAAGTACCTGAATTCACCCGAAACGCCGCTCTTTCATAAGGGCCGCGAACTGTACGGACTGTATGAAGCGCGGCAGGAATTGCGGCACATCGCACGCCTGATGGTGGTCGAGGGTTACATGGACGTCGTGCGGCTAGCCCAAGCGGGTATCCATTACGCAGTCGCGACACTCGGTACCGCCACCACCCCGGAACACCTCAATCGGCTGTTCCGGGTGACCGGTGACGTCGTTTTCTCGTTTGATGGGGACCGGGCCGGCCGCCAAGCCGCCTGGCGGGCGCTGGAGACCTGCCTACCTTTTGCCAAGGACGGCAAACAGATTCAGTTTCTATTTTTACCCGATGGGCACGACCCCGACACCCTAGTCGCCGAGGAAGGACGCGAAGCGTTCGAAGCGCGAGTTGCCTCGGCGATGCCGCTATCGGAATACCTCGTCCAACATCTCGCGGCCGAAATCGACCTAACTAGCGTGGACGGCAGAGCCCGCTTGGCCGAAACCGCGCGGCCGCTGCTCCAGAAAGTCCCCGACGGGGTCTATAGAGAATTGCTGGTCGACCGACTCGCGCGCGAGGTCCGCATGAGCGGACCTCGTCTGGCCAGCCTGCTAGGGTTGGGGGGCAGCCCATCGACGCCCGTGATTGAGCAACTGCGCCGTAATCGACCCCGGACCGGTCGCGGCTCACTCCTCAGCCAGGCGTTGGCCCACGTGCTGCAGTACCCGGCGGCCGCCGCCGCCGTGCGCGACCCCGAGTCATTGCGACTCGGCGGCGAACCGGGCCTCTTGGTCCTCGCAGAAGTCATCGAAATCCTGCACGAATTCCCGGGCCTTTCCACCGCGCAACTCATCGAGCGTTGGCGCGATCGCCCGGAGCACGCCCGGCTGCAGGAACTCACCTCGCAGGTCCTGCCTGATTTACCGGCAGATGCGGCGCAGCGCGAATTCACCATGGCGGTGGAACGATTGGTGCGGGAGACCGGTCCGGACCGACGCATCGACGAACTGATCCAAAAAGCGTCTGAAGACACCCTATCCGACATTGAAAAACAGGAACTTAGGGAACTGCAGCGCCGTACCCAACCGCCCCCGCAGTCCCCGCGCTGAGCAACCCGTCATCTCGGCACGATTCTTGACAAGCCCCTGATTTGTCACAAGGAACCTTGGGGATTGCGCCGGGCCGGTGTAAACTAGTGGGCTATTTTGTCTGCATCCCCTAGGGGTCATCCCTTGAGCGAAAAGAAATCAGCGTCGCCGGCCGCCGGCGTGCCCGTCGATGGTCAATCCCAGCTCAAGCTACTCATTGCGAAAGGCAAGGAGCAGGGCTTCCTTACCTACGGCGAGGTCAATGACCATCTGCCGAGCGAGATCGTCGATCCGGAGCAGATCGAAGACATCGTCAATATGATCAATGACATGGGCATTCCGGTGTACGAAAAAGCACCGGACGCCGAGTCGCTGATTATGGCGGATGGCCCGGTAGCTACCGATGATGAAGCTGTCGAAGAGGCGGCTGCGGCCTTGGCGACGGTCGACGCGGAGTTTGGTCGCACCACCGATCCTGTGCGCATGTACATGCGCGAAATGGGTACGGTTGAACTACTCACCCGCGAAGGTGAGATTCGCATCGCCAAGCGCATCGAAGAAGGCCTTGAGGCCGTCCGCTCCGCGCTAGCGAATTTTCCATCGACCTACGATTACATTCTGCGCGCCTACGAGCCGTTGAAGTCTGGACAAGGCCGTCTCGCTGACATCATTGTCGGCTTCGTTGATCCGAACGCCCCGGATGAAATCGCGCAACCGCAGAATCCGAAGTTGTTGGCGGCTGAAAAAGCAGAGTCGGAAGAAGAAGAGAACGACACTGAGGACGAAGAAGCGCTAGAGACTGGCCCAGATCCGGTGGAAGCTGCCGAGCGTTTCGCCGCAATCCAGAAACTGCAAATACAGATCGTCAAGGCGCTCGACGGCACCACGCCGAAGGACCCGAAGGTCAGCAAGCTCCGCAAGAAATTGCAGGGCCAGTTCATGGAACTGAAGCTCGCGCCCAAGATGTTCGAGGCGCTGATCAACAATCTGCGCATTCACGTTGCAACGATCCGTAGTTTCGAGAAAGAAATCATGTTGGTCTGCATCAAGCAGGCCGGCATGCCACGCAAAGATTTCATCACGGTCTTCCCGAAGAACGAGACGAGCTCAGAGTGGATCGACAAACAGATCAAGCTCAAGCGCAAGCATTCAGCCGCTCTGGCGCGTCTCAAGCCTGAAGTGCTCGCGCGGCAACAGTTGATTCTAGATCTTGAGAAGCAACTGCATCTGAAGATCCAAGAGATCAAGGAGATCAATCGCGAAGTTGCTGTTGGTGAGGCGCAAGCGCGCCGCGCCAAGAAGGAAATGGTCGAGGCCAATCTTCGACTCGTGATTTCGATCGCGAAGAAGTACACGAACCGGGGCTTGCAATTTCTAGACCTGATTCAGGAAGGCAATATCGGCCTCATGAAGGCGGTGGATAAGTTTGAGTACCGTCGCGGGTACAAGTTCTCAACCTATGCGACGTGGTGGATCCGGCAGGCCATTACCCGTTCGATCGCTGACCAAGCACGGACGATCCGCATCCCAGTCCACATGATCGAGACCATTAATAAACTCAACCGCATCTCGCGGCAAATGTTGCAGGAGATGGGTCGCGAGCCCACGCCTGACGAACTCGCGATCCGGATGGAAATGCCGGAAGACAAGGTCCGCAAGGTGCTCAAAATCGCCAAAGAGCCCATCTCGATGGAGACTCCGATCGGTGACGATGAAGATTCGCATCTGGGAGACTTCATCGAGGATGCCTCGGTGCAGTCACCGCTTGAATCGGCGACCATGGAGAGCCTGCGCGAAACCACCCATGCGGTACTTGCGCAACTCACACCGCGGGAAGCAAAAGTCCTGCGCATGCGTTTCGGCATTGACCTGAATACGGATCACACGCTCGAAGAAGTCGGTAAGCAGTTCGACGTGACCCGCGAGCGGATCCGGCAGATTGAGGCGAAAGCGCTCCGCAAGCTGCGTCACCCCAGCCGCTCCGAGCAGTTGCGCAGCTTCTTGATGGAAGAGTGAGTCTCGCGGCTGTTTAGGCCGCGAGTAACAGGCGCACCACCGTATAGGCGGCCATACCGGCCGCCATCGCCCAGAGCATGCTGCGCGAAGCCCACATCACGGCTACTGCAACGAGTGCTGCTGCTAGCCGTGGATTCTCGAGCGCCCCTAAAAGACCCGACTGCGTCGTCAGTATGGCCGGCGCGACCGTGGCCGCCAGCACGGCCGCAGGCGCATGGCGCAGCGCCCGTTCTATGGACGCCGGCAGCACCAGTCGCTCGCCCAGTAAGAGGAAGCTACAGCGCGTCATCACGCCGGTGATGCCGATGCCTACGATCGTGATCCAGAGCCACACCTCAGCGCTCATACGCGCACTCCAAGCCGATGCTCTGCGGCCACAGCGGCCGCGATGCCGGCAATTATCGCGGCTACGACGCCGAGCTTGAAGGGCAATCCGTGCAACACAAGACTCAGCGTCCCGGCAACCGCCGCGCCGACCTGAGTGGGCCGAGCAGCGAGCGTAGGCACCAGCAGCACTAACAGCACCAGGGTTCCTATGAAATCGAGACCCCATTTCTCGGGAATGGCGCTAGCGGCATAAAGCCCTATGAGTGAAGCCGAGTGCCAGACGATGAATACCACCAAACCCAAACCGGCGAAGTACCACTTGCGCATCGGGTCATTCCGTAACGCAGGCTCACGGCGCATATAAAAAACGAACCCCAAGTCCGATACCAAATAACCCAGGCCGAGACGTTCGCGCCAGGGCAAATGGCGTAAGGAAGGGGCAAGACTGGCGCTGTAGATTACGAAGCGCAGATTCACCATCAACGCACTCAGTATCGTGACGGCCATCGGGGCACCAGCGGCCAGCAAAGGCAACGCCGCCAGTTGCGCCGCGCCGGCATAAGCGATCAGCGACATGCCAACCGCCTGACCGAAGGTCAGCGTCGACTTTGCCATCGCGACACCCGTCACCAGCGACCAGGCGCCAATGGCAGGGACGCCAGGCAACATCTCGCGCATCCCCTGCGCAAGGGCGGCGCCACGGGATTGTGGCAATCCTGCCTTCACCCCGCAGCCGGACGTGCCACGTCGCGCGTCCAGCCAAATGGATCCGGCACCCGGCGTTCTTGGATCGCCAACAGTGCCTCGCGCCATTGCTTAGCCACCACGTCCACCTGGGCGGGAACATACTCACGACCATCGGTATCGCCGAGGACACCGATCGACGCGACGATGGCCGCGGTTCCGCAGGCAAAGACCTCGGTACAGGCCCCGCTACGGATTTGCTCTAGCAACTCATCAATTAGCATCGGGCGCTCGATTACCGTGTGTCCCAAGTGACGGGCTAGCGCAATCAACGAGTCGCGCGTGATGCCTGGCAGGATCGCACCATCGAGGGACGGTGTATGCAACGCGCCACCAATGACAGCAAACACGTTCATACCAGAGAGTTCTTGAATGTAACGGTGCTCCGCAGCATCCAGCCAGAGGGCCACCGTATACCCGCGCGCAATCGACGCACTCGATGCGCGCAGCGATGCCGCGTAATTGGCGGACGCTTTCGCCACGCCCACGCCACCCACCGCAGCGCGGACGTCAAACCGCTCGATAGCCACTTTCATCGGGCCACTGGCGTAGGACTCCACTGGATTCGCGATCACCATAAAGCGGAACGTGGTGGAGTTACGCAGTAAATAGCCGGCTTCGGTTCCATACAAAAATGGTCTTAAATACAATGACTTACCACCGCCGGTGGGCACGAAATCCGCCATCGCACCCGCCACCGCATCAACACCCTCCAAAAACAGCGCCTCCGGCACGGCCGGCATCGCCAGTCGTTCGGCCGATAGCGCAAAGCGCCGACAATTGTCCAAAGGTCTAAACAAATTCGGCCAAGGAGTCCCGGCCCGATAGGCCTTCATTCCCTCGAATACGAGTTCCCCGTAGTGCAGTGCGCGCGCACCGGGCGCAATCTCTATAGGCCCGTAGGGAAGCAACGCGCCTCTACCCCACCGACCGTCTGCGTACTCCACGGAGTACATCACAGGGGCGAGGACCAGGCCGAAGCCCAATTTTTCGGGCAGCGTGAACCCTGCGAGGGCAGCGGCAACGCCAGGTGCAGTGGTGTAGTGCGTCATAAACAGCCTCTCAGACAAGTAGCGAAACCACCCAGACCGTTTCGGCATGGGAGGAGTTGGACCGGCCCCGATCACACGACTTCAATAGCGTAGCCTGTGCGTCCGCAAGGCAAGCATTTTGCGGTTTCACAGGTTACATGGGAAATACTGCGCGGTTAGCCGGTGAGGCCGATCGCCAAGATGACAATGATGCCAATTGGGCATAAGTAACGCAGCGCAAAGAGCAGCAAGCGGCGCTGACTCCCCGACAAACCACTGTATTCCGTATCTGGCGCGAGCGCACCAATACGCCAACCCAAAAACACGCTCACGAAGAGTGTCGACAACGGCATCAGCAAATTGGAACTCAAGAAATCCACAATACCGAATAAATTTAAGGTTGCAAACCGCGGTATTCCGGCCAGCGGTCTCCAATCAGCGGCCATGCCAAATGAGAGCACCGAACCCTGCCCTACAATCCAACAGGAGCCCGTCGCAACACACGTGGCCACTGCGCGGCGCAATCCAAAACGCTCCATCAGCCATGAAACCCACGGCTCCATCAGCGCCATTGTCGGCGTAAACGCTGCCAGGACCAAGAGCGCGAAGAATAGCGTCCCAACGATTCGACCACCCGGCATTTCGGCAAATGCGACAGGCAGCACCTGAAAAACAAGCTCCGGACCACTCGCGGGATTCAGACCGTAATGGAACACCAATGGAAAAATGACGACAGTGGCGAGTCCGGATACCAACAGAATCGAACCGATCACCGCGATGACGCTGCGCCCAAGACGCTCACTCGCCGGCATGTACGCGCCGTAAACGATCATCACACCAACGCAAATTCCGAGGGCATAGAAGGCCTGTCCTACCGCATCGAGCAGTACCGAGGGCGTCAGCCGACTAAGGTTCGGGGCAAAAGCAAACTCCAGGCCTCTCGCTACATCTCCCGTCGCCAGCGAATAGGCAACCAACACCGATAGGATGGCGAGCAGCGCCGGTGCACGCCATCGATTGGCGAACTCCACGCCGCGATTGACGCCATGTGCAGAAACCCACGTCACGAGCGCGAAGAAGGCCAATTGCCAGAGCATGGCCGCGCGCGTGTCCCCGGTCATCGCATGGAACCGAGCCGCTGTCTCAGCAACACCACCCCGCGCATACTGACCCGTTAGGAAAAGCCACGCATAAGCCAGCACCCAGCCCGCGATCATTGTGTAGTAGGAAGTCACAAGATAGCCGGCTATGGCTCCCGTCCAGCCCACCACATTCCAGCGACGTGAGAATCCGAAACGCACCGCGATGGTGCCAGCCGCCGACTGCGGGCTCGACCTCGCCCAGCGGCCAATCACAGCCTCGCCGATCAGCATCGGCGCACCAAAGGCGATGCAAGCAATGACAAATACGGCAATGAACGCAAACCCGCCGCCAGCACCCGCGAGGTACGGGAACCGCCAAATACTGCCTAGGCCAACGGCAGCGCCAACGGCACCCAACAGAAAACCTAAGTCAGTGGACCAACGAGCAGCGCTCACCCGCCCACCTCAACCAGCCGGCGAGGTGTGGTGTCGGCGGCAATGAACTGCTGCATAGGGTCGTCTTCGGGTTGAGAAAGAAGCAAAGTGGATATCGACTTGAGGCAAACACCGGCCTGCCCTACCACCGACCCGCGCTAGACGATCAAGGGAGGATTGCGATCACACGGGCAGGGAAACCCGTACCACCCTCAGCCTTTGGCCAGGTCACAAAAACCAGCGCACCGGCCTCAGGCACCTTATCGAGGTCAGCGAGCATCTCGATTTGGTAATGGTTGAGACCGAGGATATAGCGCTCCAAAGGATAGTCGTCTTTATCGGTTTGAAAACCCGGATCGGTGTCCGTCGTTTCGTGGCCTGACGCCGTGATCTTACGATCCTCGTACAACAGTTCGAGGACGTCTTTGCTCCAGCCGGGATAATGGGCATGACCCTTCGCATCCCGATTTTGCATTTTTACGTTGTCTGGCCAACGCTTTGACCAATCGGTCCGCATTGCGACAAAGGCGTTCTTGGGAATACGCCCGTGCTTGCCTTCCCAAGCTTTGACGTCCTCTAAGGTGAGCGTGTAGTCCGGGTTCTTGATGACTTTTTCGTGTACGTCGAGCACCACCAGTGGCATCAACATTTCGCTCAGTGGCACCTGATCGATCGTCCGCAACCCATCATGGAAATGGGCGGGCGGATCGATGTGCGTGCCCCATTGGCCCACATGCGTGAACTGCTGCACTTTGAACCCATCTTTCGGGATCGAGTACAACACTTTGACCGTTTCCTCACCAAAACCCTTCCAGTGCGGCGTCGAAGGACCGAAGGTGTGCGTGAGATCGACAAACGTCTTGGAAGCCAACGCCGCGTAAGCGGCGCTGAGGCTCGGCGCTTTCTCCTGCTCAGACGCACTAGCATGGACGCCCAACAGAGCAACAATCGCCCCAAAAACAGCAATACGGATTTTGTCCACAGCAATCTCCACAGTTTAGTAGTCGGGCACGACGGCACGGAACCCTAGGTTTCCGCGCCGTCGCCAGAGACTCAGAACTTGTAGTTCACATTCGCCTTCAGCCAGCGCGGCATGCCCGGATAGCGCTGGGCCAAGCCATTGATACCGGTGTTGTCGAATCCCATTGCAGCGTAATGCTTATCGGCTAGATTCTCGAGAGACACACCCACTGTAAACTTGCCACCCGAAGGCACAAACGAGACCCGTGCGTTGGCAACGCCATAGGCAGCCTGCTCGACTGAGGGCATGTCGGCCAGATTGAACCAGAATCGCGATAAGTAATTGCCATCGACCTGGAACGCCAAATGGCCGCCAGCAAATGGCATCGTGTAACGAGCCAACGCATTGCCTGACACTTTAGGCGCATTACCCGGAACGTAGTTACCGTACACCAGGCTGTAGTCCCCACGCACACGGCCCGGTACATTCTTCACGAGAGCGTCGACATAGGACAGACCTAGACCGAAGCGCCATGCGTCATTAGGCGCCCACTGCAAATCCACCTCAGCACCCTTGTGTGTCGCATCGGCGTTAACAATCAGCTGCTCAAGGCTAACGGTGTAGATCAGCGCCTGATAGTCCTTGTAGTCGTAGTAGTACACCGCGCCATTCAATCGCACCGTGTGCTGAAGGAACTCACTCTTGAATCCCGCTTCATACGAAGTCAGCACTTCAGGCTTGAAGGTCAGGTCATCCTTATTCTGAATGGTCGACGGGAACAACGGTGCGGTGAACCCGCCGCCCTTTACGCCCCGGTTATAACTGACGTAGAGCAAGGCATCCGGCGCGATGTGGAAGTCGAGCTGGGCCTTGCCTGACCACAACGTATCGTTGCGGCTGCCATTGTAATCCTCGCTCAATTGCAAGCCAGAAGGCCGAGTCAACTGAAGGATCTGTCCCGTTGTGCTCTGGGGGAAGTACTCATACGGACTCCAGCTGAAGTGGTAATCCTTTTGGTCTTTCGTGACGCGAGCACCCACCGTCAGACCAATCAGATCCGAGAATTTATATTCGATCTGGCCGAACGCCGCATAGGACTTTGTTTGCTGGTTGTAGGGCGCGCGGGTTGCCGGCAGCCCTCCATCGGGCGAGGGCGAAGCCCCACCAATCACGAATCCTGGACCGCTGCCGGCAGCATACGGCGAAGGCGAGTACGGCCACGGACCCGGTACGCCGCTATACGTCTGGTAGTAAGCGTTGTTCGGATTGACATAGCCACCAGAACCAGACTGATCAACGAACTCCTGAGCGCCAAAGAACGCCGGGCCTTCCCAACCCTCGTAATAGTCTCCGTCAATATTCAACCCGTAGAGCCCCGCCTGCCATAGCAGTTGCTGGTCACCGCCGTTGAGACGCAATTCGATGGACTTCTGCGTCACATCGCTACCATTAGAAAACTGAAAGATCGTGTACGGGGACACGTCAGAATCTTCCTGGTACTCCTTCTTCAGTTTCGAGTAGTCCACAATGCTCGTGAAAGTCGTGCTACCGAAATCTCTCGTATATTTGACCGACAAACCACTGGTCTTGATGCGCGCGTAGCCTGCTCGGTTGTTAGTCGTCGTGTAAGCCGCACTGTTCGGAATACCGCTCGCATTGCAACCGCCGCAGGTGCCCCAAATGTTGGCACTACCAGCGAGCTGGTTGTAGCCGTCGGCACCAGGATTCGTGGCGTATTGCTCCCAGCCACCCGCGCGTTGGTCGGAGCGACTGGCGCGAAGGTTTAACAACATTTGACCGCCGCCAATATCCTTAAATAGCAACTGTCCGCGAGCGCCCCAATCATTGCCATTCTCAGAATCGGGTGCCCCACCGCTCACGTTGTGGAACAGCGGATCGTAGTGATTACTCTCGAACGAAAACCGACCGTTCACACCTTCAGAGATGGCTCCACCGACGGCGCCCTCGATGCGCGTTAGGTTGCGTTGACCAAAACTGACATCGACGTATCCACCCGCCTCATCGGTCGGTCGACGCGTGACAAAGTTAGCGAGCCCCCCGGTCGCATTCCGGCCAAACAGCGTACCCTGGGGCCCGCGCAGCACTTCGACGCGATCCATATCGAACATTGAAAAGGCAAGGCCAGCCATTTGGCTGACGTACACATCGTCGACATAAATTGCGGCAGGGCTCTCCTGATGGTCCGCAAAGTCATTCTGCGTGACGCCACGAATCGAGAGGCTGAACGACGACGGGCCGTTCGGCTGGGTAAGCACAACAGCGGGCATGGTCTTGGTAATGTCGCTGGCGCTAAATGCACCGAGAGAGGCAAGGTCTGCTCCAGTCACGGCCGAAATAGCAATACCCACTTCCTGTGGATTCTGGACCCGCTTCTGAGCGGTGACGATGATTTCCTCAAGACCTCCAGATACTGTTGCGGTACTTGCCGCGGCGAAGGCATTCGGGGTCAGAGCCTGCGAGATTGCGAGAGTGAGCGCCACGCTCGCGATGGTGATTCTTGGGGTGAAATTAGAGCGCTCAGTTTTCATATAGCCTCTCAGATTATTTTTAATGATTGAAAAAACTAAAAAAGTTAAATTGAATGTAGTGCGCCACCATCGACGCAGATCGCTTGCCCAGTCACGTAATTGGCTTGTTCCGATGCGAGGAACGCGGCAAAGGCGGCGAAGTCAGCAGGGGCGCCGATACGGCCAGCCGGGACGGTTTTAGAAATCTTCACTTCGTCGAAATTCAGGTCGATTAACCGCTCTGTCAGATGATATCCGGGCATGAGCGCGTTGACCGTGATGTTATCGGCAGCGACTTCTTTGCTGAGCGCATTGACGAGCCCATGCAGACCGGCGCGCAGCGAATTGGAGAGCATCAAACTTGCGACCGGCTCTTTCGCGGCTATTGAGGTGATCAATAGAATGCGGCCGTAACGCTGACTGCGCATCGCCGGCAAGGCGGCCCGGATGGCGCCGACGGCGCTCATCCAAAGCCCATCGAATGCCCCCCGCCAATCGGCGTCCGTGATCGACTCAAATACGGCCGCCGGCGGGCCACCGGTGTTAATCACCAGAATATCGAGGCCACCTAAGCGCCGCTGCGCGTCGACCACTGCCGCAGCTGCAGCACCGTCGACTGACAAATCGCAAACGATCGCCTCGGCGCCGAGAGTCTGCGCAACAAGCGAAACTTTGGCCTCATTGCGAGCACACAGCGCAAGATTTGCACCCTCGGCCGCTAGAGCGGCGGCAATAGAGGCGCCAAGCCCGCGGGAGGCGCCCATCACGAGGGCGCGGCGATTGGTCAGTCCAAGATCCATGGCATCTCTCCGATCAGCGGCGCAGGTACGCGTCAGTACCAGTGAGCCAATCTTTGCGGGGCGGATTAAAAATATCGCAGTCGAGCGTGTCCTCAAGTGCCAGTGCGCGGTGCGGTACGTTCGACGGAATGACCACTACCTCGCCGGCACGTACGATCACTTCGCGCTCGTCGTTGGCGCCGAACCAGAATTGGAGAGCACCAGAAATAATGTAGGTGATCTGCTCGTTCTCGTGGTGATGGCGTGGAACGTCGTCGCCTTTCTTGAAATGCACGTGCGCGATCATCATGCGTTCGCTGGTGATGAACTTGCGGGTAAGGGTACCCTTCATCGGTTCAGCGGGAATGTCCTCCCAACGGTAGTGGGTGACGGATTTTGGGTCAGCGGTGGTCATGATTACTTTCCTCGCGCGATCAAATTGAATTAAAGAAAAGTGGCGTCTATATCGACGCCCAATGCGGTGACCATGCGGTTGGTTTCATTTGCAAGTCCAACAATCGCAAGCAATTCAGAGTATTGCTGTTCGGTCATGCCCTTGTTGCGGGCTGCGGCGCCGTGCGAAGCGATGCAATAGTGACAACCATTGGATGCACTCACAGCAACATAGAGGAGTTCTTTAGTCAGTGGATCCAGCGATCCGGGTCCCATCACTTCCTTGATGTTGGACCAGATGCGTTGCAAGCCCGGCGGATCATGCGCCAACACTTTCCAGAAGTTGTTGATCCAGTCCGTCTTGCGAGTCGCCATGATGTCATCGTAGACAGCGCGAACCGCAGCAGAGGCATCATCGTATTCAATAGGCTGTCGTTTTACAGGCATTGGTGCACCTCGGGCGCTTGATCGACCTACAGGCTCTCAGGCCCTTGGCGCAGGGTAAAAAAATTAAGCGCCTGATGCTAGCATCGCAGTTCGATTTTTGGAATGGCAAATGTTGGTTAGCCGGCATGGTCACAGCACGGTTGGATCTGGAGCATCACAGACCGTGGTAGGACGCTAGGTCAGATTGACCACTGAGCCGAAGTGCAGTTTGGGTCCGCCCGGACGCAGTCCTGAACGGCCGCTTTTTTCGGATCCTAGTTTGATGGCGTGCGATGGTGACACTCAGCGAAGCGGCGCTGGCGGGCCTTCGACTGCGGAATCGGAGATCTCCGCATCCGTGGCCCGACGGTACACGCTGTGCACGGTCACGGATTTGACGCCTGTCACCGCGAACTCGAGCACACGATCAAGACGACCTTCATTGATGTGCCGGTAGGATTCCAACACGCGCAAATTTTTGGCGTCATTACTAGACACCACGAAGGCATCCCCTTTCCAACCGCCGCGCAGCGCGCGTGAGCCAACGCGATCGGTCAGGTTGATCGGGTCACGGTCACCGGGAATGAATGCCCGCATTCGGTCGCCGCTACCGACACGAACGACGGTCGCCTCTTGGGATATGTCCAGGCGCTGGGGTGGTGCTGCGAAATACGCTACGTAGTCGTAGGGGCGCATGCGGCCCCAGGCGGGAGCAGCCTCACGCGCAGAATATCCGGCGGAATCGCCACCAGCATCGCTCCCGGCGCGACCGCTCCCACGGCCCGAACGACCGCCGCCATCGCCACTACGGCGATCGGCCCCGCGACCGCTGCCGGGCGGATAGGTACCCGGCTCATCGCCTTCCCGCACTTCGTTGCCCCATAAGTCATAGCGGGATTTTCGCTGTTGTTTCGGGTGGGGCAATGCGGCCTTGATGAGCGCCACGGCATCGTCGCTGGCTGAGGGTTCAACCACCCAATGACCGGTCAGATTGACAGGGGTGCTGGGTTGGGACGCCAATCGGGGCGCGCCAGAACAACCCATCAACACCGCAGCCAGGCCGACCGCGGCTATCCAGACCGGTCGAAAAGGGATCACTTGGCCGTGTAGCCACGGCCTTCGAGGCACGCAGTCATCGCACGGAAGTAGTCGGCGCGACCCGCCTCGGGGCTGCCCGAAAATCCGCCACCTGGCCGCGTGGGGTCGAAATGAGTTTGGTCCGTTGCCCAGCGATGGCACTGGTATCGATCCTCCGATTGCTGCGCCTCGGTCTGGCCGTTGCGCGGGTAGATGTACAGATCAACCGGCGCCGCCGCTACCGCGCCGTCAGCCGGTTCCGGCGGCGGGACCACTTCGTAGGCGTTCCGCTCCGAGCGCCAAAGATAGTACACATCGTTGGCGTAGTAATAGGGGGCGCCACCGAACCAATAGGTCGAATAATAACCGGGCAACATTGGCACGAAAGCGCCGAATGGCGGGGCGATGACCATCCAGCCCATGCCACGTGGGCCATACCAGTTACCGCCTTGATACCAATAGCGACCGCCGCCATGGCGCACCTCGTAGCCGCCGTGCGGAATCCGCCCGACCACCGAACCTCGCGCGGCATAGCCGCCACCCTGCGATCCGGAATGCTCATGCGGGCCCGCCAGAGCGGGTATTGCCAGCAATCCCAGACAGGCGGCGACCAGCGAGCCGTACAGTGCGCGTTGCATAATAGATCTCACTTAACCGAATAACCCCGACCTTCCAAGCAGGCGCTCAAAGCCCGGCGATAAGCGCCAGAGCGTTCGGCCTGTTGGCCAGCTCCGGTCGAAGCCAGAACTGCGCGATCCCTTTCGGCTTGCGCCCGCTCGGCATTCTCCGTCGCCGCGCCAACGGCGCCGCCGGTGATGGCGCCGATGATGGCACCCCCACCCTCGCTGCCACGGGGCGCGATAATGGACCCCAGCACCGCGCCCGCTAACGCACCGACGGTTACGCCGGAGCCCGGGATCGGCGCTTGCGAAGGCGGACCGGACGGCGCGGATGCTGGCATCTGTACCGGATCAAACCCAGTCTGCTGCGCAGCCCAACGATGGCAATCGTATCGATCCCGATCCAATTGCTCGGCCGACTGCCCTCGTGCGGGATAGGCAATGACCTCCTGGAAGCGTGGCGCGGAGGCTACCGGCTGCGCGTGGCGGTAGTACTGGCGCGGCGGCGGTTCTTCCACGCACGCGGCCACCGACAGCGACCCCATCAGAGCGGCAACTAACCAAGACTTCGACATGATCTGCTCCAACTAGCGGCTCGGGAAATTAATCCCTAGGGAATTATCAACGTTGCAACGCGCACGGGGATGACAGCACATCTGCGCACCTCAAGATAGACGTCCAAATCGGCGGGTAGTTCCCTCCTGTATGGGCGGGGAGTACCTATATCAGCCCTGACCGACGTACACGGCGGCCCGGTACACTGTTGGGTTTATGGGCATCGCGCCCCTCCCGGAGCCCCTGATGGCTGCATATGCGACCGATCGCCCGAAATCGCGCTCACTGCGCCCCTTGGCGGCCTTAACCCCATTTCTACAGCCCCATCGTGGCCGGGCGGTTTTAGCGCTCGGGGCGCTGGTGATCGCCGCTGCCGCAATGCTCGCGCTGCCCATCGCGCTGCGCCAGATGATCGACCATGGACTCGCCGCGCAAAGCGCCGTTGCCATCGATCGGTATTTCGTCGGGTTTTTGCTGGCAGCGGCAGCCTTCGGCGGCTTTGCTGCACTACGTTTCTACCATGTCACCTGGCTGGGCGAGCGCCTAGTGGCGGATGTTCGGCGGGCGGTGTATGCCCGCGTCGTCGCCATGGATCGAACGTTTTTCGAAGTTACACGCACCGGGGAAGTGCTCTCTCGTCTCAACACCGACACCACATTAGTCCAGACGATCGCCGGATCTTCCCTATCGATCGCTCTGCGCTCCGTCTTAAACCTCGTCGGCGCATTGATCATGCTGGCCCTGACGAGCCCTCGTTTGACGGGTGTTTTGGCACTGTTTTTGCCAGTCATCGTAATCCCCCTCGTGCTCGTCGGGCGACGCGTCCGTAAGTTATCGCGCGACGCACAGGATCGCGTCGCCGACTCCAGTGGCCTCGCCGGCGAGACGCTGAATGCCATCGAGACGGTGCAGGCCTATACACTCGAGAATCTCCAGTGCAGCCGTTACGATGCCGCCGTCGAGGCCGGATTTGGTACGGGCATCGCACGCACCAGCGTGCGCGCTGTCCTCACGGCACTCGGCACTACACTAGTATTTGGCGCGATCACCGCCGTGCTGTGGCTAGGCGCCCATGAAGTACTAGCCGGCCGCATGACGGGCGGCCAGTTAGGCCAGTTCCTGCTGTATGCCGTGTATGTCGGCAGTTCTGCAGCCATGCTCAGCGAAACGTTTGGCGAGATGCAGCGCGGCGCTGGCGCGATGGAGCGCCTGTCTGAGTTGCTGCAAGCGCGCCCTGCAATCGAGAGTCCATCAAAACCCGCTCAACTGGCGCCGCGGACCGCCGGCGCTATCCGCTTTGAAGACGTCACGTTTCACTACCCGTCCCGACCGGACTCTGCAGCACTCGAACGCTTTAACTTGGAGATTGCGCCCGGAGAAACGGTGGCTCTCGTCGGACCATCGGGAGCCGGAAAAAGCACTGCTTTCCAGTTGCTGCTGCGATTTTATGACCCTGCGAACGGACGCGTGTTAGTCGATGGCATCAACGTGGCGGATCTAGATCCAAAGGCGCTACGCGCTCAAATTGCGCTGGTTCCGCAAGAGACCGTTTTGTTCGGCACCAGCGCCCGTGCAAATATTGGCTACGGCCGACCTGGCGCATCTGAGGAAGACGTCATTGCCGCTGCAGAAGCAGCAGCGGCGGACGGCTTCCTACGGCAATTACCAGAGGGCTACGACACATTTCTAGGCGAACGGGGCCTGCGTTTATCTGGCGGGCAGCGTCAACGTCTGGCCATCGCTCGGGCAGTCTTGAAAGATCCACCCATCTTGCTGCTGGATGAAGCAACGAGTGCACTGGACGCCGAAAGTGAACGGCTCGTGCAAGAAGCGCTGGAGCATTTGATGAAAGACCGCACAACCCTAATCATCGCGCATCGCTTGGCAACCGTCTTGAAAGCCGATCGCATCGTCGTCATTGATCACGGGCGCATCGTCGGGGAAGGCACCCACGAGTCGTTGCTCGCAACGAGCCCCCTCTATGCCCGACTGGCTACGCTGCAGTTCGGAGCGGCTGGACTGATGGACTAGCCGCCGAATGCGCGGCTGACGCTGAGGTAAGCGGCTCGACGTTGACCCCATTGGGGCGCACCAACACCGACGCCAGTGCCATCGCGCAATTCATAGACGCGGTCCAGTAGGTTGACGACCGACAGACTCCATTCCAGCGCACCCAGACCACGGCAATCGATCTTGCGGCGCATCGCAACATTGAACGTCAAATAACCGGGCAAGTGATTCGCATTGAGGTTGCCGGACCGCAAGCCACTACCGGCAACAAAATCGACGCTGAAATGCGTCTCGCCCACGGCCTGCGTCAAACCACCCGATAGGGTAACCCGCTGGTCGTGGTCCAGCGGTATCCACTGTTGCGCAATGGCGGCCAGTTCAGCGACCGCGAAATTGTACTGTCCAGTCACGATATCGGTGGCCTCGGCGCGATTCCAGCTCGCGTTAAGGTAGGCGCTCATCGAGTCACGATGCCAGCCTAGCGTTGTTTCAACGCCATAAATACGTCCATGGGCATAGTTGAACGGCGCAAACAATACGGCTGGTCCGAACTGGCCCTCATCGCCAAGGTCAGTAACCCGTCGGAAATAGGTGTCGAGGCCTAGGGTCAGAACCGGGGTCAGGTGCGTCATCACGCCAATATCAAAGTAGTGTGAACGCTCGGAACGGACCACCGCATTGCCGGTCGAGGGCGGCGCGCCAGTGGTGCCAGCAAACAAGGCCACTGTTTCGGAGGAAATCTTCTCGGTCGCTGGCGGGGTGAAGTAGCGCGCGTAGCCAGCATGCAGGGTCGTCCCACCCGCCAACGCAACGACGACCCCGAGTCGTGGGCTCCATTGCGTCTCACGTACGAGCCCATCGTAACCGTCAAACCGCGTGCCCAGATTGACGGTCCAATGCTCCAGTGGATGCCATTCGTCTTGCAGGTACCCGCCCCATAGCCGAGCTCGGGTCTCATTGCGGTCTGCAATCGTCACCGGCGTGTAGACGGGGCTGCCAGCCGCATCGAGTGGATACACCGTAGTCGACGCGCGCGACTGCGCCAATTCATCGTTGTAGGTCAGACCAAACCGAAAAGTGTGACTGGCCGCTGGCGCACTCGCATCCCACTGCAAACCCCAACGCGCATTGGATCGGTCGATGTCTCCGGCAGCACCCGTAAAGGCCAAATCTCTTGCCAAATCCGGAAGATAATGGACTTCGGACTGGCGGTCATACAGCGCCAATTGATAGTGCACCGGCCCACCGCTGGCATTCTCGTACGCCAATACAACGTAGCGGTTGCCCTCGTGCTGCCGCTCATTGAGGGTTGTTGAGTCCGGCCCCATGGCATCCGTAGGCAGATAGTTGGCGGTCAGCCCGGGTCGCACCGGAATTTCAAAGACATCATCGGCCAAACCGACCATCAAGCTTATGCGGGCGGAGCTCGGCAGTACGTGCGCAGCATAAGCAAAGCCGCTCCATTGGTCCGTCTGGTCATGCAAGACCGAGCGGGTGGGCGCCGGATTCTCGATGCCGAGGTTGTTCTGCACGTGACCTGCGGTGGCGTAGTAGGACCAGCCCTCTGACGCACCACTGACCTCGGCGTCCACCTCCTGATGCGCCGGCGTACCGCCCATCAGAGTGATTTCGCTGCCGTTATGGTAATCGGAGCCTTTAGTATGGATATCGACCACGCCGGCGGTGCGGTAGCCGTATTGGGCGGGCAATGCCCCCGTCAAGAGATTGATTTCACTGGCAAAACGTGGGTTCAGCGCCTGCCCAAACAAGGCGATGGACTCCGGAATGACCACATCATTAATCCGATACTGCACGTTGGCATGATCGCCACGGATATGTAACTGACCGAAAGAGTCTTGCGTTACCCCAGGCGCCTGTAGCAACACCTGATTCAGTGGGGTGGATTCACCGAGCGGGAGATTTTTTAGGTCCTCCGCCCCCAGTCGATACTCGCTAGCACCCACTTCCGGCATCAGTTGGTTACGTGCCGCATCCAGGCGTCGCACAGTGACCTGAATCTCCGTCAATTCCGCTGCATTGGTCGGCTCAATCGTCTCGGCTACGCTCGGCCCAGACGCAATAATTAAGGCCGCACTCAAGGCGAGCCGGCACAAGGAAACGTTCAAAGGCATACTGATTCAGGCCGCGCTAACCCACCCATCGAGACACCGCCCCAATAGGCGGACCACTCGTCAGGCAGTAGCAGGCGGCGCCCTGGAACGGTAGAGCGGTACGGGGACCGCCCCACTCATCACCAACAGCGTCAGTGTCAGTCGAACGGTCTGGACAGCCGCCATAGGGACTGTTGGCACAACGGCCAAAGGGGCGCCACCAGACTCCACCGCAGCGACGCAGTAGGCACAGACGACGACATGAGGAGTCGCTCGCTCCTGCGAAAGATGCTTCGCCGCATGCATTAGGCCCACCAATTGGGCGCAGGCGTACAGCGCTACGAGGCCTCCAAGCAGGAAGCCCCTTAATCCGGAGAGTCGATTTGTCAGTAACCACGGCGGCACGGGGAGACCTTAGCAGATATCAAGGAATGCGCGCATCACCCCCTGAGACCCCTGCTTACGACACGAGTTCCCCGCCTCGGGGCATGGTCATAGCGGTGGGTGGCCAACGGCGGTAGGATTCAGCATCGGTCAGCGCCGTACGCGTTGCCGATTTTAAAGCCAGTCTCGCGAGGAATCTGATGATCACGCTCAAAGTTAACGGGCAATCGCTCCAAACAGACGCTTCCCCCGACACTCCTTTGTTGTGGGTACTTCGCGACCATCTGGGGATGACCGGCACGAAGTTTGGTTGCGGCCAATCACTCTGTGGCGCCTGCACCGTGCAGATCGACGGGTTGGCACTGCGCTCCTGCGTGACTCCCGTTGAGAGCGTTATCGGCAAGGAAATTCGCACGATCGAAGGCCTCTCAAAAGATCGCTCGCACCCCGTCCAACGCGCCTGGGTGGCACTGGACGTTCCGCAGTGTGGCTACTGTCAATCTGGGCAGATCATGTCGGCTACCGCCTTGCTTGAGCGCAACCCAAACCCAACCGACGCCGACATAGACTCGGCCATGGCCGGCAACATCTGCCGCTGCGGCACTTATCCGCGCATCCGCGCCGCCATTCACCACGCCGCTGGCTTGATGAAGGCCGCTGCAAAGGCATAACGCATTCCAGTATCGTCGAGGTCATTTCCAACCGCCACCGGGCCGACCCAGTGGCACTGGACAACCAGTCAACGCGTTCTATTGCGACAGAACTGCGTCTCTAGCCAGCGGGTAGGCGCATCGACCGGGGGATGGGCGGGCAGCTTCGCGCGCAAGCCCGTTTTCCCTAACGGCGCCACTGCTGCATCAAATCAGGCAATCCATCTTGGAATATTCCGCGATCATGCTAAGTTCTAAAGCTGCCAGCGGAGCTTGACTATGACCCTCGTCTCACGTGTTCTTGCCCTGATTGTCCTGCTGCTCACCGCTGCGCTTGCAATCAGCCAATCGCTAACAAAAGAAGTCCGGTTCGAGCGAGCGGTCTCGTTATTACAGACAGGCCACTATGGCGAGGCAATTCCAATTCTGCAGGATCTTGCGAAAAGTGACCCGCGGGCGGCTAATGTCTATTGGAACTTGGCCAATGCGCAAGACCAAGCCGGCGCTCACGACAAAGCATTGGACGCTTGGTTGGCCTTTCATCGCCTAGAACCAGACGATTGGCGTGGCCACGAGAAGTTGATTCAAGCCTACCAAGCCAACGATCGCGCAGCAGATGCAAGCCGAGAACGCGACGCGTTGATTGAGCAGTGGAAGTCGGGACGAGACCTTGATCTGCATAAACAGAAACGATTCTGTCGCGAAATCATCAAAACAAATACCAACACCATCGCTGTATTCGAGGAGTTCGACACTTCAGGTGACCTCTCGACCTATTTCACATTTGTCGTTAAATCAGGAGTGCGCGCAAAGACACGCGTCTTGCTAGGTAGCGACAAAACCGTCGACTCCAAACTACGCGTCAAAAATCGTCTGGGCTCTGAGGAACAACTGTATTCTCTCGTTCTGGTCAGCGAGCACACCCACGAGTCCTATCAGTTCTATAAAAAAATGCCCCCTTATGCACTCATCCGGAAAGACGCCTTGGCCGCTCTTTCAGGCGAATCAAAACCCTTATCGAGCATGTCGGTAGACGCTACCCGTGGGCAATAAGTGCCGTGGGCTTACTGCCACCGGCATTGAATAGAAATGGAGCGACCATGACCCACATCCGATTTGAATCGGCAAATCAACCCGATGTGATCGCACTGATCGAGGCGTTGGACGAATACCAACGACCGCTCTATCCCGCGGAGAGCCACCACGGTGTCGAGCTCCGCGCACTCTTGCAGCCGAATGTCATCTTCATCGTGGCCCGATTAGATGACGGCACCGCGGTCGGTTGCGGCGCCATTGTGTTGAAGGAAGGCTATGGCGAATTGAAGCGCATGTACACCGTACCGTCGGTACGCGGGCGCGGCCTTGGGCGAGCGCTACTGGGAGTATTGGAACGCGCCGCCGCTCGCCGAGGCACCACTATTTTTCGTCTGGAAACGGGCTATTTGCAACCAGAGGCGATCGGACTATACGAGCGTTCCGGTTATCAACACCGAGGACCCTTTGGGGATTACACCAATGATCCAAACTCGGTCTTCATGGAAAAACCGGGGCTGCCTGTGGGCTATCAGTTGCGTCTTGCTGCACAACACGACGCAGTACAGATCGGTGATCTGATCACATTGTCCGCGCGCGCGGTTGGCGGTCAAGATTACGCTGCGGCCGAAATCGAAGGCGCGCTGACCGGCGCTTTTGGCGTCGACACCCAACTGCTACGCGATCAAACCTACTTTGTGGTGGATTATGGCGATCTACTGGTCGCCGCCGGGGGCTGGAGTCGACGCCGCACCCTGTTCGGCAGCGATAGTCGCTCCGAACGGGAACCTGCTTTGCTCGATCCTGCGACGGACGGCGCTCGTATTCGCGCTTTCTTCGTACACCCAGACCACCTGCGTTTAGGCTTAGGGACGGCCATTCTCAGTGCCAGCGAGGCGGCGGCGCGCGCGGAGGGATTCAGCGCATTCGAACTGATGGCGACGCGCACGGGGCGGCCAATGTACGTACGATACGGCTATGCAGGCGATCTGCCCTTGCTGCATCCGGTGGGCGCAGACCTGACGATCGAGTTCTATCCCATGTCCAAGCGCGACCCGGACTTTGAGTGAGCATCATTAAAGCGCGCTGCTGTGGCGTACTGGCGCTAGTGGCCGTGGCCGGTATCGCCTTCGGCACATCGGTACACCGCGATACGACCAAGACCCTTGTCGAGGACTATGAGCGGCTTGCGGCGCAGACCGATGGCAACGTGGGCCCGGACTGGCCTGACGTCCGGCCTATTGCAGTGGCGGCACGGTTCGAAGCCTATCGGCGACTAAGCGTGCGACTGCAAGCCCTGCCAAAGTTACCGGCGGAGACGGATGAGGCGGAGACTCGCGAGTTACTTTCTTGGCGCTTGGGTATTTTGGTAGAAGGCGCTCGATTTGATGAGGAGCGCATTCCGTTCGACAACGGCGATGGTTTTTTTAACACCGCCAATTATGCCGCTGCGCAGACCATTATCCGCAGCGCGGCCGATGCCAACGCCTGGCTCGCTCGCTTATCGCGTTTACCCGACTACTACGCTGCACAGATTGTGAATATGCGGCGCGGTTTGGCGACCGGCTTTACGCAGCCTAAGCCCATTGCGGAAGGAATTTTGGCGACGCTGCGCATCGCCGCCGATCAACCCGTGGACTTAAGCCCCCTGTTGGCACCGTTAGCGCACCTGCCGCAGTCCATGCCAGCCGAAGCGGTGCGGCGCCTGCGCGTAGAGTCTATGCAAGTTTTAGTGAACCTGATCAAACCAGCGCAACGCGAGATGGTCCGTTTTTTTACCGAGGAGTATGTTCCTAGTGCACGACTCACCACCGGCGCTCGTAGCCTGCCGGACGGCGGTGCCTACTACCCTTTTCTAATCCGACGCTCGACGACCCTGCCGTTGTCGCCCGAGGAAGTGGAAACCATCGGCCGCGCTGAAGTTCGACGTCTCACGGCGGAAATGGAAGTCGCGATGCGCGACACCGGTTGGCAAGGCACCTTGGTCGATTTCATTGCCATGCTCCGGCAGAACCCACAATTCTATGCGGCAGACCTACAAACTTACGTCGAAAAAGCCAGTGAAATTGGCAAGCGCGTCGATGGCTTATTGCCGTTGTGGTTCGGAAAACTACCTCGGTTACCGTGGAGCATTCGGCGCAAGCCACCGGAACAAGAGTCCTCCTCTAGCGGATACGATCTCGGAGATCCAGCCAAAGGGGTGGCTGGCTCCGTAGTCGTCGGCACGCACTCGTACCGAGAACCCCTGTTCTCGCTGCCATCGTGGATATTGCATGAGGGCGTGCCCGGCCATCATTTGCAAATTGCACTCGCGCAGGAACGGAGCGACCTGCCGCCGTTCCGGCGCAAAGATGACGTCACCGCGTTTGTGGAAGGCTGGGCCTTATACGCTGAGCGGTTAGGCGAGGAGATGGGCGTCTACCGTGACCCCTACGAGCGTTTCGGGCGATTAGCCTTCAACGTCTGGCGCGCCTGCCGACTGGTGATGGACGTCGGCATTCATTGGCACGGTCAGGACCCAGCGGAGGCGGAGCGTTGCCTCCTCGAGCGCACGACCTTACCCAGAGCGACGGCCGATTACGAAACAGCGCGCTACACTGCCTGGCCTGCGCAGGCGTTAGCTTATAAGATTGGCGAACTCCATATTGTTGCGCTGCGGCAGCGAGCCGAAGCGCAGTTAGGTACAGCATTTGACCTGCGGTCCTTCCACGACCGCTTGATTGACGATGGTCCCATGCCCCTGGAATTGGCCACACGCCATATAGACCGGTGGCTAGATCGTCTGGCAGGCGGCGCGCCGTCTCGCAAAACGAACTAAACGCCGTGCAAACACGCCCGAGGGTTCTGCACAGCCCCGAAAATCTGTGTGTAAATCAGCACCTTCCGAGCCCACTTTGCGGGCCTGCATACGAGCATGGCTGATCATGCTTGGATTACTTGGAGCAAAAGGCCGCTTGAGACCCTTCAGGAATACCCCCTAGGCAGATGGCTCGTAGGGGGCGAGAATGCGCCGGAAGATATCTTCACACTTAGTATGCAGGGAGCCTCTGAATGAACCGATCACGACCCTATTGGGCCATCGCAGCAGCGGTAGGCTTAGCCGTTGCAGCACAGGCCCAGCAAGCACAAAACGGTCCCACAAAGGTAGGCGCAGAGGCGCAAGCCGGCATGCTCGAAGATACTGTCGTGACGGGTACCCGACGTGAGGGGCGCACTGCATTGGAGTCGGCGGCATCGATCGACATCCTCTCGGGTGCGGATCTCCTGTCGCAAACCACGTCCAATATGCTCGACACCTTGTCGAACTCCGTACCCAGTTTCACGGTAGGGCAGAATTCCATCTCGGACGCATCAAGTTTCGTGCGCGCACCTTCCCTGCGGGGACTGCCCGGTGACGAGTTGTTGGTGATGCTCAACGGCAAACGTCTCAATCGTTCGTCTCTCGTGCAGGTCTACCAAGGTGGAGAAACCGAGTTATCGTTCGGGTCGCAGGGACCAGACCTTGCGTCCATTCCTTCCATTGCCATTCACTCGTTGGAAATTCTGAAGGATGGGGCATCCGCTGAATACGGTTCCGACGCAATTGCCGGTGTTTTGAACTACCACTTCCGGGAAAACGCGAGCGGTTTCGAGGTTGATGCCCGATATGGGCAATATGTAACGGGGACATTTCCACGCGACGGCGCTGACCGCCAAGTGGCCTTCAACTGGGGCATGCCGCTCGGTAATAACGGGGGATTTGCCAATCTCTCGGCCGAATGGGCCAGCAATGACCAGACGGTCCGCAATGCCACGCGACCTTCAGCTATCGCATTTGCAGAAACCTACCCTGACCTTGCATCACAGTTACCGCACTATCCTGGTCCCGTGCAAGAATTCGGCACCCCCCCGGCCGAGAGCATCAAAGTATTTCTGAATAGCGCGCTGCCTCTTGCCAATGGGGACAAACTCTACTTTTTTGGCAATTACGCTCATATCGCGGCCAACCAGAGCTTCAACTATCGTTTGCCGAAGGATGTCACCGATCAGTACGGCAACAGCTTTGATCGGAACTACAGTTTTTACGATGCGTATTTGGACCCCTGCACAAACGGTTATAGCGGCTGCCCGGCAGGCGGGTTTATCAACAACGCGCATACGTATAATTTCGCCAGCATGTACCCAGCAGGCTTCACACCCCGCTTCTACGGCACCACGGTGGAGCGCTTTGTGGCAGCCGGCTATAAGGGCAAGTCGGACGCCGGGGTGACTTACGACTTCTCCGTCACCAGCGGACACAATCAGCTCTCCTTGGGGCTCAGAAATACCCTAAACCCCTCGCTGGGCCCGAATTCGCCGCAGAACTTTAACGATGGCGCTTTCGTGCAGGATGAGTACACCGCAAGCGTTGATTTGAGCTATCCGTGGAAGGTACCCGGTTTCGTCAGTCCGATTTCGGTCGCAGGTGGTGTCGAACTGCACCACGAAAAGTATTCGCAGCATGCGGGTGACGCTGCTTCCTATGCGGCGGGGCCCTACGCCTATCAGCCGCTCTATGACTGTGTTGGCAACGTCTGCACACCTACCTTGGACTCCACAGGAGCCCAAGTCATTGCAACCAAATCCACGGCATCGAATGGTTATGGCGGCAATACATCAACGTTCAGCGCATCAACGCGCAACGTGGCGGCGTATGTGGATTTCGAAGGCGACGTAACCGACCGCCTAACCTTGGGCGTAGCGGGTCGGTACGAGAACTATGACTCGTTCGGCTCAACATCCCTTGGTAGGTTTCAGGTGCGTTACATGCTGACGGACGCTTTGGCATTCCGCGCCACTGCCAGCAACGGCTTTCATGCCCCGACGGCTGGTCAGCAGAATGTAGAAACGGTCTCTACCACCTTTACCAACGTGGGTACGCAAGTCGAGATTGGCACATACCCCGTGAGCGGAGCTATCGCCAAGTACTATGGCGCGAAGACGATCAAGCCAGAAACGTCGACCAACTTTAGCGCCGGTCTGGTATTTAACCCGGGTCTCAATTTGGTCGTCACTCTCGACGCCTACCAAATCAAGGTTAAAGATCGCATCACGATCAGTTCTGCATACAACGTCTTGCTTTCAGACATTCAGGCGCAACCGGCGCTTTCTTATGTCGGCGAAGGGGGATCAGTGCAGTACTTTACCAACGGTTTCGATACGCGCACGCATGGTATTGATCTTGTGATGACAAAGTCGGCGCATCTTCCAAATGATGCAACATTGGCCGCGACGCTCGCCTACAACTACAACATTACTGATGTAACAAGACGCAATACATCAGTGGTTTCCGACTATCAGGTCATCGATATTCAACACTACGCGCCCAATCATCGGGTCAACACAACGCTTGCCTATACCCAAGGCAAGTTGACGGTTGGGCTACATGAGAATTACTACGGGACGCATCGGGATGAATTCGATTATCCAGGTCAACTGTTTAGTGCGAAGTTCACAACGGATCTCGATCTCTCTTATGCGGTAGCTCCGAAGGTTGTGCTCGCCATTGGCGCAAGAAACCTGCTCAACGCCTTCCCGGACCGCATTGCGAATAACGATGCTGTAGGCAACACGATTTATCAGACCACGCATAGCCTCTGGGACGGTGAGTACTATCCCCGCGGCGGCGGCCCATTTGGCTACAACGGCCGGTTTGTGTACGCGCGATTTGGCGCGAAATTCTGATGTCAAGCCGGGCGGCCTGAGGGATCAGGCCGCCCGGTCATTTGGATCGTGGGATTTGGTACTGCCCCCTTGCAGGGTGCAGGAATGCGCCGGCAGGCCGGAGCCTGCATGCGCGCTGCCCCGATGCGTCGTCATAAAGAAATTTGGTGGGCCCGCTGGGATTCGAACCCAGAACCAAGGGATTCACTTGTCCCTACGATTTCCCGTAGGAGTGGACTATCTCTTCACCCTCGCCTGTTCAAAGGAACAGCGGTCGGGTGCGGGACGCTCTAGCCTGTCTTTAAGGACTCTCGGGCTTGCGCCCAGTCCCCAGGTAGTCTCTGCACCGTCCGGCGGTGTACCGCCGGCTTGGCTCAGGGTTGCCAGCGCTTGCGCGGGAAGGTTTCCCTGAATTCATCCCGTCCACTTCGGGCGTTACCACCCGAAGGCACCAGTCCGTCTGAAGACGGAACGATGAGTCCCCTGCTCTAACCGTTGAGCTACAGGCCCAGGCGCCAGTGTAGCAAGCCGTGATCCCGAGAGTCAGGCCAGAACTGCCAGAATCGGCCCCTCCCCGGTACACTCTGGCCATGATCCCCGCCATCGTCATCGCCTTACTGGCCGGCCTTGCCGCCTACCTCCTTGGACTGCACTCGGGTCGCCGTACCGCCGAGTCGGCCAGTGTCGGCCGGCAACAGGCTGAACTGGCGGCGGCGGGCGCGACCGCCCGAGCCCTCAGCGCCGAACAACAGCGAGAACAGGCGCTCGTTGCGCTGCATGCAGCCCAGGTCCGAAATATTGAACTGCAGGGGGATAAGAGCGGACTTGCGGCACGACTTGCCGCCGCCGAGGAGCAGGTCAATAAGGAACGGGAGGTTCTAGCCAAGGCCCGCGCCGAACTGACGGATACCTTCAAGGCCCTTGCCGGGGAGGCCCTCCATGCCTCGACAGGCCAATTTCTCAAGCTCGCTGCAGAACGTTTTATGAACTTGCAGAGCGGCGCGGCCGCTGACCTAGAACAACGCAAGGTGGCAATTGAAAACCTCGTCAAGCCAGTAGCGGACACTCTTGGAAAAGTCGAGAAGCAGATCGGGGAGATCGAAAAGGACCGTGCGGGCTCCTACCAAAACCTGCTCGCCGTGGTCGGAAATCTGCAAACGACCCAACAGGACCTGAGACGCGAGACCGGAAATTTAGTCGGCGCTCTACGTCGCCCGAACGTCCGTGGCCGGTGGGGTGAACTGCAACTGCGTCGCGTCGTCGAACTGGCCGGGATGCTCGATCAGGTCGATTTTCAAGAGCAGGTCAACGTGGCAAGCGAGGATGGGGCGCTGCGACCAGACCTTGTGGTCCGACTCCCGGGTGGCAAAAGCATCATTGTAGATGCCAAAGCTCCCCTTTCCGCCTATCTCGACTCGCTTGAAATGGCTGATGACGAGTCCCGAGCGAAAAAACTTGCGGAGCACGCCAAGCAGATTCGCGACCACATTCAAAAACTTTCGGCAAAGAGTTACTGGGCTGAGTTCGAAACACCGGAGTTCGTTGTCCTGTTCATACCGGGTGAGGCTTTTTACAGCGCGGCACTCGAGCAAGACCCGACCTTGATCGAGGGAGGCATCGATCGCAAGGTGATTCTGGCGACGCCAACCACTTTGATCGCGCTCCTGAAAACCGTCGCCTATGGGTGGCGACAGGAGACACTGGCCAATGATGCGCGCGAGATCGCGGCCTTGGGTCGCGAGCTTTACGATCGACTCGCAACAATGGCCGGGCACTGGAACCGCATGGGCAAGGGTCTTTCCAATGCGATGATCGCCTACAACGAGGCAGTGGGCTCCCTAGAGTCTCGCGTTTTGCCGACCGCACGTCGATTTCGCGACCTCAAGGTGGCTGCCGAGGGCAAAGAAATTGATGTGGTCAGCCAACTCGAGACAATCCCTCGAATTATTACTGCGGAAGAGCTGAATGCTCTACCGGCACCGCCAGAGAGGGCGCCAGAATGAGTGTTCGCATTGCCCTCACTGCCCTGCTGATGTTAGCCGGATCGACGCCGACCATTGCGTCCGCAGTAACACGGACGCCAATCCATCACTTGGTCGTCGTGATCGGTGAGAACGTCAGCTTTGATGCCCTCTATGCCACCTACAAACCACGTGACAACGAGACCATCGACAACCTGCGTTCCCGCGGCATTGTTGACGCAGAAGGACTACCCGGCCCGCACTACAGCGATGCGGCACAGTATCGCTTCGCGAATATAGGCGGTCGATATACGATCGACACGACTCCAACTAAGATCTACTCAAGGCTGCCAGCACCGACTCTCGTCGGCACGCAGGACCCGATGACGATGCAAGGACGCAGCGCCGTACCCGATCTGCGCTTCCGCTCTCTGATGACGAACGGCCCGTACTCGATCAGTCGCTACGCCGGTTATGGTCTGGAGTCCGGGGTTGAAACGGGCGACCCGGTCCATCGTTTTTTCCAGATGTGGCAACAGACGGGCGGCACAAATGTGGACCTGCGCCGGTACGTCTGGGTTGCCAATACGGCCGGCCGGGGCGGAGACACACCCAATGTGACGCCCCACGACCCCGGTCAGGGCGGCGAGGTGATGGGGTTCTTAAACATGTCGGGCGGTGACGCTCCCTATTTCAAACAGCTCGCCGATCAATACGCGATTAGCGACAACTATCACCAGTCGATCATGGGTGGAACGACAGCCAACTTCATGGCGTTGGCTACCGGCGACGTAGCGACCTACCAGATCGATGGGCGCCTCAATCGGCCGCCAGCGAAACAGATAGAAAATCCAGATCCGGCAGTAGGCACTGATAATTTCTATACGCACGACGGCACGAGCGGCGGCAGTTACGTCCGCTGTGATCGCGACGATCCTGGCGCCCGAGCGATTCGCGCTCTGCTCGCGCGACGGCATTTAGACCCTAACTGCGCGGCGGACACTTGGTATCTCGTTAACAACTACCAGCCACCCATGCTGCCCGACGGCACGGTCATTCCGTTAGGGCCGGATCAGTACGTCTATCCACCGCAGTCCATGCCGGAAATCGGCTCTGCGCTCAGCGCGGGGCACGTCGACTGGGCATGGTTTACCGGCGGGCGCGATTTCGAGGACTTGAAAGAGGACCCCCTGTACGCGCGCGCCTCCGAACGGATACGCCTTGAGTTACCCGACGCGAGCGAAGAAGTGCTGGCGGCCGAATCGCAGGATCTGACCCGAGCCTTCGTCTACAACGATAGCGGCGATCCATTGGTTTCTTTTCCGAGAATCTTGCGTGGACCTGACGCCGGTCGGCTACAAAACCTAAAGTCTTTTTATCGGGCGATAGAATCTGACCACCTGCCCGAAGTAAGTTTTGTCGTCCCTAAAAACATCGATAGCGGACATCCTGGTTACTCCGCAACAGCCCGATACGAGGCATTCATCAGGAACCTACTCGATCGATTTATGGAAAATCCTGATTTGTGGGCTGATACAGCGATTCTCGTCACCACAGACGAAGGCGGCGGATCCTTCGACTCTGGATATATACAGCCACTCGATTTTTTTGGAGACGGAACAAGAGTACCGTTTCTAGTGCTTTCGCCCTTCGCCCGTAAGGGTCACGTGGACCACGTGTATCAAGATCATGCGTCGATTCTAAAGTTCATCGAGTATAACTGGTGGCTACCCCCCCTCTCGGGGCGGAGCCGAGATCGTCTGAACAATCCAATTACGAGGCCAGAGGATCCGTACAAACCGGTCAATAGTCCGGCAATCGGCGATCTAACCTCACTGTTTGAGTTCCCTACGAGCAATTGACTCTGTGGCAGTGCCGTCGAGTTGCGGCGCTTCTAGAACGCCCTCAACGACACGGGCGGACCGACCGGAGCCCGCGATTTCCGATGCTGATCGAACTCACCGGCATTAATCACATGCTGGCTAGTGCGCTGGATCTAGGGCGCACGCATACAGGGGGCGAAGATTAGACCAACACGCGCTCAATCCCACCGGTATTGGCCGCGCTAATGTACCGCGCCATCCAATCTTCGCCGAGCAGATGACGCGCAAGCTCAACCACAATGTAATCCGCTTCTACTCCCGTCACATCGGAATATCGCGCCAGACCCTGTAGGCAGGAGGGGCAGGACGTGAGGACCTTGATGGAGCCTTCGTGTCCAGTCGCCCGCACGCCAGATACATCTGCTTTTAATTCCTCTTCCTTGCGGAAGCGCACCTGCGTCGCGACATCGGGTCGTGTGACTGCGAACGTACCGGACTCACCGCAACATCGGGCACTACGCTCCACCCGCCCATTCAGTTCGGCATTCAACAGTGCATTGACAGTCACCAAGGGCGAGCCTTGCTTCATTGGTGTGTGGCACGGATCATGATAGACATACCGTTGACCAGTGACTCCTTCGAGACGAACGCCTTTTTCGAGCAGAAATTCGTGTATGTCAATGAGTCGGCAGCCGGGAAATATTTGATCAAACTCATAGCCCGCGAGTTGGTCATAACAGGTGCCACAACTGACAACCACAGTACGGATATCTAGATAATTCAGCGTATTTGCCACACGATGGAAGAGAACACGATTATCAGTAATGATCTTTTCTGCCTTGCCAGACTCACCTGCGGCTCTTTGCGGGTAGCCACAGCACAGATACCCTGGCGGCAGCACCGTTTGCACCCCCACGTGCCACAGCATGGCCTGCGTTGCCAAGCCGACTTGAGAAAAGAGGCGCTCTGAACCGCAACCGGGGAAGTAAAACACGGCCTCTGTTTCGGCGTTGGTCACCAACGGATTTCTAATAATCGGGACGTAATCGCGGTCTTCGATATCGAGCAAGGCTCGCGCGGTTTTGTTGGGCAGACCAGAAGGCATGCGGCGATTGACGAAGTGCACCACCTGTTCGTGTAATTTAGGTCGCCCGGTAGTGGCAGGAGGTCGTGCTGTTTGCGCCTTTGCTGCCGCTCCAAAAAGACGATTTGCGAGGCGCTGGGCACGATAGCCTAAGCCGACGATCGCCGCGCGCGCGAGCTTGATTGTTGCCGGACTAGTAGCTTCAAGAAAAAAAGCCGCCGCTTGCGCAACAGGACGTCGGCGCTGCTTGCCCATTCGTCTTAATAGATCGCGCATCGCCATGCTGACGTCGCCAAAATCAATGTCAACGGGGCAGGGGCTTAAGCACTTGTGGCACACAGTACAGTGATCGGCAACATCGGAAAATTCATCCCAATGGCGAATTGAGACGCCTCGCCGCGTCTGCTCTTCGTACAAGAACGCTTCTACGAGCAGAGAAGTTGCCAGAATCTTGTTGCGAGGCGAGTAGAGCAAATTGGCACGTGGCACGTGGGTTGCGCATACCGGCTTGCACTTACCGCAACGTAGACAATCTTTTATTGCAGTAGAGATCGATCCGATATCGGATTGCTTCATGATCAGCGATTCATGGCCGAGCAGATTGAAGCTCGGTGTGTATGCGCGATTCAGGTCTCCGCCGGGTAAGAGCTTGCCTTTGTTGAAGTGCCCATCCGCATCAATACGCTGCTTGTAAGCGCGATATCTTTGCGTCTCTTCGCTTGTTAGGTATTCGTATTTGGTGATCCCGATACCATGCTCACCCGAAATGACGCCGCCGAGTTCGCGCGCAATCTTCATGATGCGAGCGACAACCTCATTGGCCTCGTGCAGCATCCCATAGTCGTCTGAATTTACCGGGATGTTGGTATGCACGTTGCCGTCACCCGCGTGCATGTGTAACGCGATAAAGAGGCGGCTCTTAAGGATCTTGGCGTGCAGGTCGGCACAGTGCGTCATCGCGCCGGAGAGCGGGCCTGCGAGAAGACGCAGCAACGGCGCTCGCAGCTCTACTTTCCAAGACAGGCGGATGGTACGGTCCTGTACCACCGAGAACAGCGTCAGTGTCGGTGTTTCCTGCGCGAGCGTCGCGAGGTGTCGCAACAGATCCTCTGGAAACTTGGCCGCTTCGAGAGCCGGCAGAACATCGAGCAGCAGTTCATCCAAGCGATCGAGAATGATCTGCCAGCGCTGTTCCACCTGCGCCAGCATCTGACGCGCCTCGTCGATGCGATCGCCGACAAATTCGGCCGACGAGATGGTTTCGCCTGTCGCATCTTCGGTCTGGCCGATCGACACGGGCCCAGACAGATAAGCCGACAGCGCCGCGATCAACCGAAGCTTGTTGCGAGTCGATAGTTCAATGTTGATGCGTTCAATGGCGTCGGTGTAGTCCCCCATCCGTGGTAACGGAATGACGACGTCTTCATTAATCTTAAATGCGTTGGTGTGCCGGGCAATAGCGGCTGTGCGCGCACGGTCGAGCCAGAAAGCACGCCGCGCTTCCGCACTGACGGCAATGAAGCCTTCTCCCGCACGCGCGTTGGCAATGCGAACGATGTCCGAGGTAATCGCGGCGACCGCGTCAGCGTCATCACCCACCAGATCCCCGAGCAGAATCATTTTCGGGAGACCGCCACGCTTGGATTTGGTGGCATAACCCACCGCGCGCAAGTATCGGTCGTCAAGGTGCTCAAGGCCGGCAAGGAGCACCCCGCGCTCCTTACCCCGGGTATCGACGAAGTTTTTTATTTCGACGATCGAGGGAACGGCGTCACGGGCCTGCCCGAAGAACTCCAAGCATACAGTGCGCGTTTCCCGTGGCATACGATGCAGCACCCAACGCGCAGCCGTCACGAGTCCGTCGGTGCCTTCCTTCTGTACCCCTGGCAAGCCGCCGAGGAACTTATCCGTTGCATCCTTGCCCAGACCCGCCTTGCGGAACGACCTGCCAGGAATGACCAAGTGTTCGCGGCGCAACTCGCGGGCCTGATCGGGGTGTGCTGCACCGTCCTTCCAGACCAACTCAAAGTAGGCGCTTTCGACCTCATGAATTTTGCCGCGGTTGTGGCCAACCCTGGAGACTTCGAGCCAGTTGCCGTCCGGATCAACCATCCGCCACCAAGCGAGGTTGTCCACGGCCGTGCCCCATAGAACGGCCTTTTTGCCACCCGCATTGACCGCTATATTGCCGCCGATACAGGAGGCATCGGCAGAAGTCGGGTCCACCGCGAAGATAAGTCCGGCGTGTTCCGCCGCGTCGCTTACGCGCTTGGTGACCACGCCAGCGCCGGTGCGGATGGTAGGCACCGCACCAAGCACGCCCGGCAGGTCCGTAGACTCGACGCCACCCAGGGCGTCCAACTTCTCGGTATTGATGACCGCCGCGAGAGGCGTCAGCGGGATAGCGCCGCCGGTATACCCGGTGCCGCCGCCCCTAGGAACAATCGTGAGACCCAGCGCAATGCAGGCACGAACCAGGCCGGGCATCTCCTCTTCGGTATCTGGCGTCAGCACAACGAAAGGGTATTCGACCCGCCAGTCGGTGGCGTCGGTGACGTGCGAAACCCGCGCGAATGCATCAAAACAAACATTATCCGCACGGGTGTGCTTTTCGAGAACGCGGCGGGCGCGTCGCCGGAGTTTTGCGCTCGTGTCGAAATGGTTGGCAAACCGTTCGACTGCCGTGTGCGCGAGGGCTAGAAGTTGGGCGACCTTGGAGTCCGGCGCATCGTCTGCCGCCCGGCGCCGATCGATCTCGCCCAACCGATGCTGCAACGCATCGATCAGCAGCGCACGACGGCGGGGATTATCGAGCAGGTCGTCCTCGAGGTAAGGATTGCGCAGCACAACCCAGATATCCCCCAGCACCTCATAGAGCATCCGCGCCGAGCGCCCGGTCCGCTGTTCGTTGCGCAGATCGCCGACGAGAGCCCAACCGGCATCCCCCAATAGGCGCTCTACGACCTCTCGATCGGAATAGGAAGTGTAGTTGTAGGGAATCTCCCGTAACCGTTCCGAAATAGGTTCCGGGCGGCCGGCACCCGAGGGAGGCGTCAGGACGGTCGAATTTTGGTACTGGACAGAACGCATCACGGGATCCCTTTTCGAGGCTGCCACGGTATCGGAAGCCTCCGCGCCGGGGAAGGGTGCCCCCATAACCGGCAGGCATCAGTTCAGCGCTAACGGTAGGGTTTGACCACGTCGGGGCACGACCAGAACACGCGGGCGCGGTATTCTGTACGTTATGGTCAAGCCCAACTCCCGTCTCTCCGCCATCGTCATTTCATTGGCCTTCGCGCTCGTGACCGTGTTCACGTGGGCGTGGCTGAACCGTCCGGAGAAAGAACCGGAGTGGCCACGCGTTACTTGGGGCTTCGCTCTGTCGCCCTTTCGGCCGGGCCAAGATGCGGTCAAGGAGGAGTACCCCACGCGCGAGCAGATCGCCGAGGACCTTGATCTGCTCAAGGGCAAGACGCAAGCGATTCGCACCTATACGGTCTCCAACACGATCGGCCTGGTGCCGGAACTGGCGGGGGAGCGCGGGCTGAACGTGGCCCTCGGGGTCTGGATCGATGCTCGGGTTGCACGCGATGAGCAAGAGCTCGATCGCGCTATTGATCTGGCCAAAACGCATCGCAATGTGGCGCGGATCATCGTTGGCAATGAATCGGTGCTGCGCAACGATTTGCCCTTGGAGCAATTCATCGGTTTTCTCGACCGCGCGCGCGCGTCGATTGCACAACCGATCAGCACTGCTGAACCTTGGCACGTTTGGATCGAGCACCCAGAATTGGTAGACCACGTCGACTACATCACTATCCACCTCTTGCCATACTGGGAAGGCATCGACGTCGAAAAAGCCGTCCAGTACTCGATTGATCGGTATCACGAGGTGCAGGCAAGATTTCCCAAGAAACCAGTGGTCATTGGCGAAGTCGGCTGGCCCTCCAACGGGCGCACCCGCGAAAAAGCGGTCGCCTCTGACGCAAACGAAGCGTTGTTCTTGCGTCGTTTCCTGGCTTGGGCCGAACTCGAGCACGTGCCGTATTACATCGAAGAGGCCTTCGATCAACCATGGAAGGCACAATCTGAAGGTGGCGTTGGCGCCTATTGGGGCGTCTATGATGCCCAGCGCCGCCCTAAATTTGAGTTCACCAAGCCGATCAGTCGCTTGCCGGCGTGGCAAATGCTGGCGGCGGTCTCGGTATTGCTCGCGGCTTGCTTGTTGTTTTGGTTCTATCTGCACAGTAGTGCGCTGCGTAACCGCGGCAGAAGCTTTCTCGCCATCATCGTCTATGGGGCCAGCGCACTCACCACCTGGGTTATCTATGAGTATTCGCAGCAGTACCTGACGGTCACTAACGTGGCGATCGGCGTGCTGCTGTTTATAGGCATGCTTGGGGTGATCGCAGTGCTGCTAGCAGAAGCGCACGAATGGGCGGAAGCGCATTGGATCAAGCTTCGCCGCCGACTGTTAGTACGCCCGGCATCGGAAGGCGCTAATGACGCCTATCGGCCCTTCGTTTCAATTCATGTGCCAGCCTATAACGAACCGCCTGACATGTTGATTGAAACGCTCGATGCGTTGGCAAAGCTCGACTATCCAGACTTCGAAGTTGTAGTGATCGACAACAATACCAAGGACGAGTCGGTGTGGCGTCCCGTGGAAGCGCATTGCCAGGCGCTCGGCAGTCGTTTCCGATTTTTCCATGTGAGTCCTCTTGCGGGATTCAAAGCCGGCGCGCTTAATTTCGCACTGCGCAATACCAACCCGGCAGCAGAAGCAATTGCCGTTATCGACAGCGACTACAGCGTTGAGGCGAAGTGGCTCAAGGATCTGATGCCAGCGTTTAGCGCACCACGCATCGCCATCGTGCAGGCCCCACAAGACTATCGAGACGATTCGCAAAATGCTTTCAAGGCGATGTGCCACGCCGAATACCGTGGTTTTTTCCATATTGGCATGGTGACACGCAACGAGCGCAACGCAATTATCCAGCACGGCACTATGACGATCGTTCGGCATTCTGTTTTGAAAGAGCTGGGCGGTTGGGCTGAGTGGTGCATTACAGAAGATGCAGAATTGGGCCTCCGCGTATTTGAGGCAGGCTTAGAGGCCACTTATATCCCCCACAGTTATGGCAAGGGATTGATGCCGGATACCTTCATTGACTTCAAGAAACAGCGCTTCCGGTGGGCCTATGGCGCAATGCAGATTATGCGCGCCCATGCGAAAGAACTCTTCGGACGAGACTCCAAGCAACTTACAGCCGGGCAGCGCTATCATTTTCTCGCTGGCTGGCTACCGTGGATGGCCGACGGTCTGAACGTGACAGTGAATCTGTTTGCGCTACTGTGGTCCTTCCTGATGGTTGCATTGCCAACCAAATTCGATGCGCCCTTGGCAATGTTTTCGATCCTTCCGCTTTCTCTGTTCGTGTTCAAGCTGGCAAAATTGATGCACTTGTACCGCGTGCGGGTCGGCGCCGGCATTCGCCAGACCTTGGCGGCCTCGATTGCGGGCCTTGGCTTGGCGCACACGATTGGGTGCGCGGTTCTCAAGGGTCTTTTCACCAACAATGAACCGTTCTTTCGGACACCGAAACAAGCAAACGCACAGAGCCTCTGGGGCGCACTGCAAGCCTGTCGCGAGGAAGCGCTGATGGCTTTCGGCCTGCTATTGAGTGCTTGGGCGGTGACTTACAACCTCTCTGATGGCAGCCTTGATCGGATGCGGATGGACAGCCCAGACCTGCGCGCATGGGTACTCGTCATGGTGGTCCAGTCCCTGCCCTACCTGTCAGCGGTTGCCGCCTCGATTGTCAGTTCCTTGGAACTGCCGGCGCGCTGGATTGGCAATGGCTATGAGGTCATTGACGGCGGCGAGGCATTCGCAACCGTGGTGGCCGAGCCGATTCGGAAGAGTAACCATCTCGATCCAAGATGAGAACCATTCTTATTTAAACCCGTACAGGGCGGGCTTTTTCGACTGTACTTGCCACGGCGCCTATTGGATGGACGCCCTAGGCTTTATGATGTGTGCGCGCGGCCCAAGGCCGCGGATCGTTTAGTACCGTTTTAAGGAGTGAGTTGATGCTCGACCAAAAGCTTCCCCGCCGCGCCCTACTGAAGGGAGCGCTTGCCGGCCTTGCCGCAATTCCTGTTGTGGCC